>ERZ779941.172-NODE-172-length-34192-cov-2.972698_pt1 | contig 34192 bp, 22 predicted proteins | sample MGYA00511952_ERZ779941 | MGnify/ENA primary metagenome ERZ779941 (study PRJEB29588, sample SAMEA2142846) | human gut metagenome | biome: human gut; feature: human-associated habitat; material: faeces | place: Denmark | collected 2008/2010 ...
ACTTTTCCAGTCAAATCCGTGTTCAAAGGAAGATTCATTATGCTGCCTCCTTATGCGTTGTAGGTGGACGCGGCAGTATTCCCGCCATGACCCGTCCAGTTGGTGTGGAAGAACTCGCCTCTGGGGCTGTCGAGCCGCTCGTAGGTGTGCGCGCCGAAATAATCGCGCTGCGCCTGCAACAGATTCGCAGGCAGGCGGTTGGTGGTGTAGCCGTCGAAGTAACTCAGCGCCGCCGTCATCGCGGGCGCGGGAACGCCGTAAGAAACAGCGCTGGATGCGACCTTGCGCCATGCGGGGATGAGCTTCTGCATGGTTTCCTTGAAATACGGGTCGGGCAGGAGGTTACTAAGCTCTGGATTGCTGTCGTAAGCTTCCTTGATCTTGCCGAGGAACACGGAACGGATGATGCAGCCACCGCGCCACATGAGGGCGATACCGCCGTAGTTGAGGTTCCAACCATAGGTCTTCGCGGCTGTGCGCATGAGAGTGTAGCCTTGGGCGTAGGAAATGATCTTGGAGGCATAGAGCGCCTTCCGGATGGCTTCAACCATCTCCGCCTTGTCGCCGGTAAAGGCGGGGATCTCTCTGTGATACTCTTTCGCAGCTTCTACGCGCTCGTCTTTCATGGCGGACAGGCAGCGCGCAAACACGGCTTCGCCGATGAGCGTCAGCGGAACGCCCTCGTCCAGCGCTGCAATGCCCGTCCACTTGCCGGTGCCTTTCTGCCCGGCAGTGTCGAGGATTTTCTCGACGATGGGCTGACCGTCGGTATCCTTATAGGCCAGAATGTCGCGGGTGATCTCAATTAAGTAGGAATCCAGCTCGGTTTTATTCCACGCGGCGAAAACCTCGTGCATTTCATCATCGTTCATGCCGAGCAGGTCGCGCATGAGCTGGTATGCTTCGCAGATCAGCTGCATATCGCCGTACTCAATGCCGTTATGTACCATCTTGACGAAGTGACCTGCGCCATTTTCGCCGACCCAGTCGCAGCACGGAGAGCCGTCCTCGACCTTGGCGCAGATGGACTGGAAGATGGGCTTCACATACGGCCACGCGGCGGGGCTGCCGCCCGGCATCATGCTGGGGCCTTTCAGCGCGCCCTCCTCGCCGCCGGACACGCCGGTGCCGATGTAGAGCTTGCCCTTGCTTTCCACATATGCCGTCCTGCGGATGGTGTCCGGGAAGTGGGAATTGCCGCCGTCAATGAGGATATCGCCGTCGTCGAGAAGCGGCAGAAGCTGCTCGATCATGTCGTCTACGGCCTGACCGGCTTTTACCATCATAAACACCTTGCGCGGCTTTTTCAGATTGTCAACCAGTTCCTTGAGACTGTGGCAGCCAATGATATTTTTTCCGGCGGCTCTGCCGTTTACAAATTTGTCCACTTTTTCCGTCGTGCGGTTGAACACGGCCACGGTGAAGCCCTTCGACTCCATGTTCATGACCAGATTTTCGCCCATGACGGCAAGGCCAATCAGACCAATATCTGCTTTTTTCATCTCTGCACCCTCGCATTCCCTTTATAAATATCCCAGACCTGCTTTTCGTCCGCAGGCTCGGCGTAGTCATTGAGGCTAGATGCCGCCAGAACGCCGCTCGCCCAGCCGAATTGCAGGCATTTTTCCGCTTCCCAGCCGTTCAGCACGCCGTACAGCAGTCCGCCCGAAAAGCCGTCGCCGCCGCCGATGCGGTCAAGCACCTGAATCTCTCTGGGTTCTTCTACATACCATTTCCCGTCCGCCAGCAAAATCGCTCCCCAGAGGTGCTCGTTTGCCGAAATGACCTGACGAAGCGTTGTGGCAAACATCTTCGCGTTCGGATACTGTTCCTGCACCTGCGAGATCATGCCCTTGAACGATTCAATCTTGGAGGACAGATCTTTTCCGCCCGCTTCGGGGCCCTTGAAGCCGAGGCAAAGCTGGAAATCCTCCTCGTTGCCGATGAGCACGTCGGCCAGCGACGCAATCTCACTGAACGCCTTGGAGAGTTCCTCCTCACGGCCTTTCCAGAACGTGGCGCGGTAGTTAAGGTCGAAGGAGACGAGCGTACCGTACTGCTTCGCGGCTTTCGCGAGGGCAAGACAGCACTCGGTCGTCTCATGGCTCATGGCTGCAATCAGGCCGGACAGGTGCAGAATTCCGACGCCCTCCTGACCGAAGATGCGCTCCACGTCAAAATCTTCGATAGAAAGTGTCCGACCAACTTCACCAGTACGGTCATTCCAGAGACGCGGTGCGCGCAGCCCAAAGCCGGAATCCGCAATGTTGAACTGGTGCCGATAGCCCCACGGCCCGCCCTGTTCGACTTCGACACCATCAAAGCGGATATTCCGCGCGCGAAGCTGCCGCTTGATGAAATCCGCAACGGGGCTGCCCTTGACGAATTTCGTAAGTGCAAGGCACTCCCGCCCAAGGCTCGACGCGACGTTCAGCACGTTCGTCTCCGCGCTGGTCGCCTGCATATAAAACAGGTTGCTGTTCTGTACCGCCATCCGCTCCGGCGGTGTGATGCGCACACCCATGCTCGTCGGGCACGCGATGGCATATTGATAGGTTTTCTTCATAGAGTCCTTTCTTTGATTCGGTTGAACCATCAAAGGCCGGGTGCACGCATCCGGCCTTTGTGTATGTTGGGTGTTCGGACTTATTTAGCGTCCGGTTTGCTGATAGTGGCTTTCGATTTAACTGCGATAATACCGAAATAGAATTCCTCGCCCACAAAATCGCTGCTTGTGAGTTCTTTCTCAAAATAGGTCTTGTCATTGATTTTCAGAAGTACCTTGACGGTGCTCTCATTCACATCAATGATGCCAAATTCGATATTGTATGACTGTCCATCGTTCAGACTTGGTACTTCGGACGTTACAAAAACCGCCTGTTTATCCTTGGCGATGCAGCGCAGAACGGCACTGTCTTTGTTGAAATCCACATAAATGCCTCCGGCACCCCAATACACATTGTCCGGTCCAGAGCCGAGTGTGAATCCGTCATAACCGTCGTCGGCATAGCGCGTCCGCGTATATTTGAAGCGGAAAATCGTGTTTTTGTAGGTCTTTCCGTTGTAGCCGCCGACAGAGTAGGTAGAGTTTAGATCACCATCTGCTGTGACACTGCCATTCTCAAATGTAAGCGCCTTATTCCAGCCGGTCGTCCAATTCTTCGTATCCGCCAGCAGTTCCGTCACATCGACCACGTCGTATGTGGGTTCGGGCTCAGGATCGGGGACGACGACCTTGCCGGTCTTTTCAATGGTCACGGACGCGGTGTTGACGCTGCCGAAGCAGAAGTAGCCCGCAGTATTCGCCAGCTTGGAGTCGGTGTAGACCTCATTGAACCATTCCGCGCCGTCTACCTTGACGATAACGCGAAGCTGGTTTGCCGCGATCTGGCAGACGCTGAGCGAAATGTCATACGTTTTGCCATTGTCCAGCGTCAGACCGCTTGTTGTCTTTGCAATCAATCCCGCATCGCCGCGCGCATAAAGCGTAGCTTTTCCATTTTCAAAGGCAATCATCACGCCGCCGCTGTTCCATGGAAGATTTGTGACACTGTTTTCAAAGCTCCAAATGATCGCGCCGTAGTCGTTGCCCTCGCCCGTCGTTTGGGTGTATTTGAGTTGGAATTCCGTGTTGCGGTATTTTTCCTTCTTGTATCCGGCCAGCGCATAGGCCGTCTCGGTCGTACCGGCAATGGAGACCGTGCCGTCGCCGAACGTCGGAGCAGTCTTAAACCCGGCCCACGTGAAGTCCGTCCAGTTTGCCGTGTCTGCGATCAGCGTGTCCAGCGGAAGCTCCGTTGTCTTGTTATAGTGCTTGTCGTTGCCGGACAGGTCGTTCAGCGTGACCTGCACGCCGCCTGCGGGCGCGATGGCGCCGAAGTAGCCGCTTGCGCCATGGAGCGTCGCGTCGGTGATTGTCTCGTCAAACAGCGTCTTGCCGTCCACGGTCACGAAAATGCGCACATCGGTGGAGTTCACGTCCACAATGCCAAAGCTCACGTCGTAGATCATATCGGAACGGAAGAACTCGCCGGTAACGGTCTTCAGAATGCCGCCCTCGTCGCCGTAGCGCTGAAGCTCAACCTGATAGGGCTTGATGACGACCAGAACGCCCTTATCCGCCCACGGCATTGCGACCGGGTCGCTCTTGTTGAAGTAGAAGCCGCCCCAGGTGTCAGCACCCTCCGGGATCACCTGCTTGTACTTGAAGTTGAACACCTTGCCGGAGAACTTCTCGTCGGCGAAAGCGGCCAGCTCATAGCTTGCTTCGCTGCTCGTGATGGAAAGACTCCCGTCCTTGAATTCCGGAGCATTTCCCGTGTAGGTCTTCCAGCTGCCTTCACTGCGGACGAGCGTTGCCACGTTAATCTTGTTGCCGAGGCTGCCGAGCTCCACATGGACGCCCTCACCGCTGGCAACCGCGCCGTAATAGCCCTGCATGCCAAGAAGCTTGGCGTTCGTGACCGTCTCATCGAACAGCGTCACATCGTCTGCTGTCAGGACGATCCGCACATCCGTCGAATTCACATCATGCATACCGAACGTCATGCGATAGGTCTTGCCGTTTTCGATCAGGTTTGTCTTGTTCTCCAGAACCGTTGTGCTGCTGCCGTCGCGGATCTGCAATTCGATCACGTTCGACTTGATGCAGACAAGCAGGCTGGGATTTTGCCATGGAATCGTGCCCGCGCTCTGGGTATTGAAGAACAGGCCGCCCCATTTATCCGACTCGCCAACCGTTGCGGAGAGCTCCTGCTTGTAGTTAAAGTGCAGCACACGGTTGGTATATGCTTCACCTGCGTATCCTGCCTGCGTGTGGCTGCTGCCCTCAAGGATCATCTTGCCCGCGATGAACTTCGGCGCGGCGGAGCCGTTGGAGGTCTGCCAGTGTTCTTCGTCTTCAATCAGACTGTCGATTACAAGCTTTGTACCGACGCTGCCGAGCACCAGACTGTACCCGCTTATCGGCGCAGTCAGCACGCCGAAGTGCCCCTCAGCAGTGTGCAGATATCGATTGTCCATCTCGTGGCTGAATACCGCAGTCCCATCCACGGTCAGGATAAAGCGCACATCGGTGCTGTTGAGATCGTATACGCCGAAGTCAACGCGATACGTTTTGCCGCTCTCAAATACAAAGTTGCTGTTCAGTTGAAGCGCCTCGTTGACGCCGTCGCGGATCTGAAGTTCCGTACCGGTCGTCTTAGTCACGACAAGAACACCCCTTGTTGTCTGATTGAACGGAAGTGCCTCTGCGTCGCCCATGTTGAAGTAGAAGCCGCCCCAGCCACTGCCGGACTGCTGATAGGTAAAGCGGAAGGTCTTATTGGTATACGCCTTGCCGGTGTAGCAGGCCGTCTGGTAGGCGGAAGCCGCGGTCAGAGTCAGCTTGCCTCCGGTAAAGGTAGGCTTTCCTGCCTTATTTTCTGCATGCGGCGTCCAGTTTTCCGTATCCTCGATCAATGCGTCGATCTCGATCACATCGGTCGCGGTACCGGCGTTCTGGTTGTTGCAAAAACGGGTGTACGCCTTCTGGAACGCAGCCACGCCGAGATCAAAGTCATACTGGCTGATCGGGTCCTTTGCCAATACGGCCTCCGCGTCGGCAATGGCCGCCGTGATGAGGTCAATTTCCTTCTGTGTCCACTGGCCGGGCTCGTCGCCGATCTGTGCGGCTTCGACCTTAGCTTTGGCCTCGTCTACCAGCGCGCGGAATTCCGTCTTATCTACCGTGCTGGTGAACGCCACGAAAACAGGCTCAGACCAGACAGGCTCGCCCTGTGCGCCGCGGCTATCCACCGGCGTGACCTTGCAGCGGATCCACTTGCCCTCGCAGATGGGCGTTACGGTGAATTCCGTGCGGGTCATGTTGTCGCTGACCTTTTTCCAGTTCAGATAGAACGACTCGTTCTGGTTTTCGGAGATATAGAAGTTTACGACGGTCGCGCCCTCGCTGTCGCCGTCCGCGTCAGAGAACGTATATACTGCGTTCAGCGTTTGGCCAATCTCTGCTGTGCCGGAAACGGACACGCCGGACACCGCCGGCTTCTGGTTGCCGGGGAAGCTCTTCACGCCGATCTTGCTCTGGTCGATCTGCTCAAAGCCGGGCAGCTGCGCCAGGACGGAATCGATGAGCGCGTAATTGCCGTTTGCATAGTCGACAAACAGCTGACGGTTATCGCCTGTGCCCTTCAGGATCACCAGATTGTTGTCGAGGCCGGTGATCTTGCTTTCCTGATTGTCATTTGTCTTGACCCACGGATAGGCGCTCGTCTCGCTGCCGCGCGGCGCAGCGTCGGTGTAGATGATAACATTGTTCTTGAAGATATTCGGGATATAGACGTCCGTCTCGCCGTCTCTCAGCGCCGCCATCCACGGCCAGCGGTCTGTGTACAGCTTGTTGTTCCAGACCTGACGCAGGGAGGGCGCGATGCCGAAGCCGCTGTCATTCGTCATGCCGACTGCAAAATTGCCGGCAATATATACATTGAACGCACAGCGGGTATCGATGAACAGATTGTTCGTAATGACCGTATCGTGGCCGCAGTTGATCTTGACAGCCTCCAAATATTCGCCCGAGGCGCCCGGGCCGAAGATGTTGCCGGTGACTGCTGCGCCGCTCAGACCGTCGTCCAGATAGACCGCATTGGCGGAGAAGCTGGGGAAAGAGCTATCATTGTTGGCAATGTTGTAGAAATGGTTGTTCCGGATGACCACGCCCTGACAGCGCGCGTCGCGGCCGCCATAGACCGCACCCATGTCCTTGCCGTTCAGAACGACATCATGGAACGAGTTGTTTTCAATCACGCAGTCCAGCGAGGTCGGCCCGCCGCCGACGATTGCGAAGTTCAGCGCCATATCCGTAATGTTGTAGACTTCGTTGTTGGAGAACGTGTTCTTCACACCGCGGAATTTCACGCCGCCCTCGTTCATCGTCCGGTACTGGTTCGTATCGTGGATACGGCAGTTCGTAATGAAATCGTAGCCCGGTTCCATGGTCTGATAGTCACCGCCATTCAGATAGATGGCCGAGATGGAGGTGTAAGCAACCTCGGAATTTTTCAGGCCGGAATAGGTCGCATTGTCAATGCTGACGGCTCTGCCTTCAAAGCTTGTTAGCGTGCAATTCTCGATCACGCAATGATCGACGTTGTTCATGACGATGCCGTCCTTTTTGGAGGACGTAACTGTCAGTCCCTCGAGGTTGAGATACGAAGCGCCGTTGACCGAAATCAGGTCAAAATTGCTGCTCGTCATGCGGAGTGTCGAATTTCTCGTCGTATCTGCAAACGGATAGATGTAGAGTCTGCCGCTCATCTGGTCATAATACCATTCGCCCGGCTCGTCCAGCGACTCGTAGGCGTTGTAGATCTGCACAGGCTTCTGACCGGCGGCGCTGCCGTAATAGGCAGTGTCCGTTGCCGTCACGATGCCGGTTTCCGGATCAAGCGTACCGTGGAAGTAGCCCTGCGCCCAGCCGTAGCGGATGTAGCTGGAATAGAGCCAGTCGGATTCCTGATAGCTCCAGCCCAAAACCCTCTCATCCGTCAGCTTGAATTCGGGATAGCTGGTGCTGGAATTGGGATTGACCGTCTCGACGTGCATCCAATCCTCGGTCGAGTTGGAGTTCGGGTAGCGCGTCAGGCGCATGTGCTGTCCGTCCAGCGAGAAAAGAGGCGCTTCCAGACAGAGGTTCAGAGATGACAGGCTAAAGCTGATTTCGCCCAGTCCAAGATCTCTGACATCGGCCACCATGACATGTTCCTGCGCGTCCGGCGAAAGCTTTTCCTTCATTTCACCGGAAACCGGCTCAAAGGCAGACAAAGAGGCTCCGGCGCTGCCGGTGATGGTGACGGTCTCGCCCGGATAGGCGCGCCACGTCACAGGAAGCTCTTCCGTGCCGCCGTCCGCTTCGGTCAGCTCGAACGTCTTATTCAGCACATAGGTGCCGCCGCGCAGATAGACCGTTGTGGGCAGCTCTGTCGAGCGGTTCTCACGCAGATAGTCGCGCACAGCCTCCAACGAGCCGAACGGCGCGTCCTTGCTGCCGTCGCCGTCACTGCCGCCGCTCGGAGACACATAGACCGGCTGTTCCGTGGGTTCCGGATCGGGATCGGGGTCAGGATCGGGCTTCGGATCGGGGTCCGGCTTCGGGTCGGGATCGGGTTTCGGGTCGGGATCAGGTCTCAGAATGGGAAGAATCGCGCCGATATTGGAGCTATCCTCTCCCAGCGCTTCTCGGTAAGCCTTTTCCGTAAACACGCCCTTCTCGATCAGCGTCTGTGCCAGCGTCTTGCCGCCGGATTTGAATTTCGTCTCCAGCAGCGCCCAGATCACGTCAACGGCGTTGCTGCGCGTATACTCGCCGCTGTTTGCGGGCACGACCGGCAGGCCGAGCTTTTCCGCCAGCTCTGCCGACTTGTTCCATGTAAAGTCCGTGTCGTCCTCATATTGCAGCAGACGCAGAACCATCGTCAGGAACTGTGCTTCCGTCACGAGTTTGCCGTAGCCAAAGAGCGTTTCGCTGACGCCCTTGACAAGCGCATTCTGATAGCCGTAGCCGACATAGGGGCTGGCCCAGGCCAGAACGTCCGTAAACGGATGCTCCGGGTTCTTTTCCTTCGCTTCCGCTTCCGCGCCGAGCAGGCGGACGATCAAGGTGATCGCCTGTTCGCGCGTCAGCGTCTTTTCCAGCTCGAAGCCCTTGTTTGTGCCCTGAAACAGGCCAAGGGTCTTCAGCGCTTCGGCCTTCTGCAGCGTCGTGCAGCTATGGCTGCTTCCGGCGGCCAGCGCCGGAACACAGCTCAGGAGCATCGCAAGCAGCAGCAGGACTGCAACGCAGGATTTATAAATTCGTTTCATAAATCAGTCTCCATTCCAAAAATAGTGCGCCGGGCATCAGCCGGAGAACGGCAGATATCCGGCGCTTTTGCGGGAGGTTCTTTATTCCAGTGGGGTGATCGTCTCAACGTCTCCGTTTAGGCGGGAACGCTCGGCCGCGAATACCAGACGGGTGTTTTCGCAGGAAATGCCGATCTCGCTGACCTCGTCTGCGGTTTTTGCGCCAGTCATGTAATCATAGAGCGCGTTCACGATGCCGGGATCGCCGCCGCCGTGACCGCCGACAAGCGTACCGTCCACGCGGCCATTGGTGTGGATGGTCTCCCACCAGCGGCCCTCAAAGTGGAAGATGCGAATTTCGTCGCCCTCGAAGTCAAGGAACATCTCGCCCTTTGTACCCATGATGTTGGACTTTCGGCCGTTGTAATTAAAGCAGCTCATGGTGAACGAGGCCGTAGATTTGTCCGCAAACTCCATGTTCACGACCTGATGGTCGACCACGTCATTATCGCACTTGAAGACACATTTGCCATACTGCGTATGACGAAGCGTAAATTCCACATCCGCGTCGGTGGGGTCGACCTTGCCGGTGGACGTCGTGCGGAACCACATGTTGTTCTTGTCGTCCAGATACAGCTTGACGGCGTTGTACGGGCAGGTTTCCGCGTGCGGGCAGCCGTCAATGCAGCGCTCCGGCGCGTCAGACGGGGCGTTTTCACGCCGGAAGTATTGGAGCGAACCGAACGACTGGATCTTCGTGCATTTTTTCTTCATCAGCCATTGCAGCAGGTCAATGTCGTGGCAGGACTTGGCCAGCAGCATGAAATTGCTTTTTGCCGTGTTGCCCCAGTTGCCGCGGACAAAGCTGTGGCTCTGATGGATATTACCGAGTCCTTCCGTATGGACGATCGTCACGATATCACCCAGAACGCCCTCGTCGATGAGCTGCTTGACGCGCGAATAGAACGGCGTATAGCGCAGCACATGGCAGACCATGAACTTCCGGCCATACCTGCGCGCCTGATTAAGCAGGTCGACGCATTCGTCCTCTGTGCGCGCCAGCGGTTTTTCCAGCAGCACATCGTATCCGTCCGCCAGTGCCTTCATGGCCGGTTCATAATGCATACTGTCTTGTGTCGCAATGACCGCAAGATCGGCAAGCCTTGGCTGCGCCAGCAGCTCCTGCCAGGTATGGAAAACGTGACTGTCCGGGAGGTTATGCTTATTCTGAATGTTTCTGCGATGGTTCTCGTTCGGATCAGCAACGGCAACAACGCGAAATTTTTCCGGCAGCGTCTTCATGATATCGGTGTAAATTTCGCCGCGGTTGCCTGCGCCAATCAGCGCAACGGTAAAGACTTTCATTGAGCTCTCTCTTTCGCTTTCTTCTTTTCTTCTGCTCTCCCACGCGGAAGGATCGGGATAATCTATACCGTACATCCGGCCAACCAGCGTATAGCGCTGCATCGGATACCGATTCTCCTCCAGATGTACCAGCCGGTCGGCCTCCGGCGTATTGACCGAGTAGACGGCCGCGCCATAGGGCGCGTCGCCGAAGGTATTCCGGCAGAGCGCAAAATGCTCATTGCCGGTCGCGTGGGAAATACGCCACAAAAACACATGGTGTCCCATCGGCTGCGGCCAGATCTCCGACCGGCGCGGCATTGTCTCACCAAGGCGGGAAAAGCCCATGCCTGCGTTCTCACAGACGTTGTCTGTGAACTCCGCATATGTCGGCAGAAGATCGCGCTGCTCATAGGCAGCCATGCCGCAGCGGCGGAAGGTATTGTTCCGAATCAGGAAATGGTACGCGGGCTTGCAGTCCGCGCCGCCCTGATGCGTGACGGCGGAATCGTAGATATCGTCGAACACGCAGCGCTCGACCTCGACGTTTTCCGCCACGTTCCAGCACTCAAAGGCGTTGCCAAAGCGGATCTTCTGGTCTTTATCCCAGACGGCGCCGCCGATTTTGGCAAACCGGCAGTTTTCAATGCGCAGATTCCGGCCGCCCTCCTCGCCCGCAATGCCGTGCAGGCCGTTGTTGCGGAATTCCAGATCGGAAATGACCATGTCGTGTCCGCAGTGCGTCAGCCAGCGGTATTGCGATGTGGCACATTCAATCGTCTTGTAGAAAATAGCGGGGTTTTCGTGCGAATAAACCAGCAGCGTATGATCCTCCGCAAGCGGGAGATGCTGAATGGAATATCCAAGGCAGGAATCAAACCAGTCGCCCTGCTCGCAAAGCTCCTCGCGTGTCCAGCGCAGCGCGCCGCACGTTCCGTCGCCGTAGATCAAGTTGGCCGTCTCACCGGAAAGCATGCCGGTAAACCGCCAGATGCTTCCGCCGACGTTTTCCCATTGTGCCGGGTCGGAAAGGCTTTGGGAGCCGCAGAACACAGGCGGTTCGCCCTCGCCATACGCGCCGTAATGGATGGGATGCTCCCAGCGGCCGGACGGATTTTGCAGCGGCCCGCGGAACACGCTGCCGCGCCGGAACAGGACGGTATCATCCGGCTGAAGCAGCTCCGGGTGCTGCGTCCGGAACGGCGTTTCGGGACGCAAGCCGTCATTTTCGTCGCATCCGTTTTGAAAATCAATAAAATACGTCGTCATTTTAACACTATTTTTTCAATAATCAGGAAAGAAGTTTATAGGAAAAGCGGAAGAGACGGAATGCCTCTTCCGCTTTTGGTTAGATGCTTACCAGGAAGTGATATTGTTGGCCTCAATGTAGGCGTTGAGCTGGTTCTGGAACTCGGTGACAAGCTCTTCGATGCCTGCGTCCTTACGGGCAGCCATATAGTTGTTATAGAGTTCTTCCCAGTTGTCGCCTGCAACGCCGTTGTCAATCTGCGGGCCATACTCGTAGTAGACGTTCAGGATGCTCGCGCAGATACCCTCGACATTCGTTCTGTCGAACGTGAAGTTCAGGAACGGGTTGACGCGGGCAGTCTCCTCCAGCGCTTCCAGATCCGCATAGTAGTTGGGATCGGTGCCGTTGTTGATGAGCGCGTTCTTGCAGGAGCCGATGATCCATCTCTGGATGCCGTAGCTGTCGTCCGCCGTGGGGCTGGCACCGACATAGCTGGTGGTGATGGTGCCATCGGCGTTCTTGGTGTAGTCCTCGCCCTCGATGCCGTAGATCAGCGTGTTGTACAGGTCGGGCTGGGAGTAGATCGCGTTGAGGACCATCATGGCGCGCTCGGGCTCATCCGCGCAGTACGGGATGGCGTAGGAGGTATCGCCGCCGAGAATGAGGTAGGCGTTCTCTTCGATGGGCAGGTAGGTCATGTCCATACCGGCGTCTGCAATCGCTGCTTCCTGATCGGCCTCCGTCAGATACGGGTCGCAGCTGAACACATAGGTCGTGTCGGTGATCTCGCCGTTCTTCGGCATCGTCAGCGTGGAGGTATCGACGGACATGATGTCGGAGCGAATGTAGCCTTCCTTGTACCAGTCGGCCATCGTCTTGGCGTACAGCTTGTAGTGTTCGCCTGCAACGCCGTCCTTTACGGTGAAGGTGCCGTCGCAATAGGTGATGCCGATCTCAGCACCACCAACGCCGAGGAAGGAATACATGCCGTTGTACATGGACCAGCCAAATGCACGGCCGGTGTTGATGCCAGCGCCGAGCTTGCCGGCTTCCTTCGCAGCAGCCAGATATTTGGTCGCCTGATCCAGAACAGCCTGGAAGTCTTCAATGCCGGAGTAGTTGTTGCGCCACTTGTTGAGCGCTGCCTCGGTATCCTCGATCCAGGTGTCGCCTGCGAGCTCTGCGATCTCAGTCACGACGAGCCAGCCGCGGCGCTCGCCGCACAGGCCCTGCCAGCTGGGCAGATAGTAGATGTTGCCGTCGGCGTTGCGATGGATTTCAACAACGTTCTCGCCGAGAACGTCAACGATGCCCTGACCATACTCTGCGAGCAGATCGTCGAGCGGCATCAGGTTGCCGTCAGCAATGTTCTGCGGCTTGTTGATCAGCCAGCCGGTCCATGCAAGGTCAACGCCCTCACCGGAAGCCAGAACCTGAGAGAACTTTTCGCTGTACTCATCGAAGGAAACGTCGATGAATTCAACCGTGGTGTTGGGAACGTACTGCTGGAGCTGCTCATTGAAAGCGGCCCAGACCTTGTCGGAGTTGGCCTGCTTGCCGGCGCCGGTGATCATGAGCTGAATGGTCTTCTGCTCAAGCGCGGGCTCGGCAGTCTCTTCGGGAGCTTCAGGGGTTTCGGTGTTGTCGGTGGTTTCCGCCGGCTCAGTCGTGGCGGGGGTTTCGTCCGCAGCGGGAGTCTCAGCAGTCTTGCTGCAGCCCGCCAGAACGATGCTCAGAACCATGATCATGGCAAGGAGCAGGCAAATGGTTCTCTTTTTCATGATATCCTCCTTAGATTTTAGGTGATATGGGGTGTCGTTTTCTCTTGTAAACGCCTCAAAACGCGGTACCATTCGTTTTCAGGCATACAATTCATAAAACAGGCTGTTCTCTCAGCCCTTGACTGCGCCAATGGTAAGACCCTGTGCGAAGTATTTCTGGAAAAACGGGAACACGACCAGCATGGGGCCTGCGGCGATGACGCACATGGCGAATTTCAGCGATTCGCTCGGCAGCATACTCGTGTCCAGCGAAACGCTGCCGGACATCATGGGGTTGTTCGCAAGATTCTTCATGAATTCCGCCTGATCCATCATGCGCTGTAAGAGATATTGCAGCGTATAGAGGCTTTCGTTGCGGATGTAGATCATGGACGTGGTATAGTCGTTCCAGCGGGCGACCAGCGCCATAAAGCCAAGGGACGCAAAAACGGGCGTGGACAGCGGCAAAACGACCGAAAAGAAGATGCGCAGCTCACTCGCGCCGTCCAGATACGCCGCCTCAAACAGCGTCTCGGGCAGGCCCTTGAAGAACGTCCGGAATACCATGGTGTTCCACGCGCCGCCGGTGATGCCGGGCAGAATGTAGATCCAGATGGAATCCGCCAGCTTATAATACTTGGCGAAGATAATGTAGTTCGGAATCATACCGGCGCCGAAGAGCATGGTGAAGAAGATAAAGACCGTGATGGGCCTGCGGAAGCGGAAGTTGCTTCTGGAAAGCGGATAGGCTGCCAGTGCTGCGACGAGGCTGATGAGGACCGTGCCGACCACAGCCTGAAAAATGGTCACGCCGTAGGCGCGCAGCACGCGCGTGCCGCTGGAGAATGCCGACTTGTACGCGTCGAGCGTAAAATCACGCGGCAGCAGGGAAAAGCCGCCGGAGGTCAGGGCCTGTTCGCTGGTGAACGAGGCGGAGATAACCACGATCAGTGGAAGCACGAAGCAGGCGCACATCAGGAAGAAGAAAATATACACAAAGCGCTTGAACGCCCTGTCGCGGCTGTGCTTGATTTTCGGATTCATAAGATTCTCCCTTCCGCTTAAAACATCGAGTTGTCCGGGGAGATCTTCTTGACGATCCAGTTGGACAGCAGAACAAGGAACATACCCACAACGGACTGAATGAGGCCCGTCGTCGCGCCGATCGCATAGCTGGATTCCTGCAGGGAACGATAGACGTAGGTGTTGAGGATATCCGTCGTTGCGTACAGCGTCGAGGTATTTCTCGGGATAACATAGAAAAGGTCGAAGTTGCCGCTGATGAGCGTGCCCGCATTCATGATGGTGAAGATGCAGATCAGCGGGACAAGGTGCGGCAGGGAAATATGGAGCATCTTCTGGAAGCGGCTTGCGCCGTCGATCTCCGCCGCTTCGTAGAGCGAGGTATCAATGCCCATCAGGGCTGCGAAATACATCATTGAACCCATGCCGATGCCCTTCCAGATGTTCACGACGGTCAGGATGAACGGCCAGTATTTTGAATTCATGTACACATCGACCGGGTCGCCGCCGAAGAACTGGATGATCTGGTTCATAAGACCGGTCCTCGGGCTGAGGATGGCGTAGACGATATAGCCGACGATAACCATGGACATGAAGTTCGGGAAGGTGATGATGGTCTGATACGTTTTCAGCCGGCGTCTGCTTGTGATCTCAAACAGCAAAAGTGCGATGATTACGTTTGTAACCGGACTGAGCACCATGAACAGAAGACCGTAGAGCACCGTGTTGCGCAGCGCGCGGTCAAGCGCGACGGACTGGATGATCCACTTGAAGTTTGCAAGGCCGCACCAGTCGCTGCCGAGGATGCCCTTGGAGAATTTATAATTCTTGAACGGAATGATGACTGCGGCTCCCATCGGTATATAGTTGAACAGGATATAAGCGATGATCGCCGGGATGCACAGAAGCAGCAGCTGACGGCTGGCTTTTGCATCTGCCCGGCCTTTGTGGCCAAGGCGCGGCCCTTCCTTTTTTCTTTCCTTCGTCATGGTTCGCATGGGTTCCTCCGCTTTTGTTTTCTTCATTTTACGGGTTCGGTTTTTGATTTCCAAGGTGCGATTGTGACAAGATGGCTGGCGATTGTGACTGCGTTGATTGTGCATTATTCCTGCATCCAGTTGGTATCTGCGTGTTTATTTTAAGCATTGTCGCCAAAAAATCAGCATTGAATTTGACGATTCGCATTCGTTCTTTTGTCAGTATGCACAGAGACGATTGAATGAAATTATGCAAAAGGCACATGCGCTGCCGCATGTGCCTTTCATATCGCTTATAAAAACTTCATGCTGACCAACCATTGACGCAAAAGCTGCCGCCACTGTCCGACGGAGGCGTCATCCAGCGCCAGCGCCTTGCCGTGCTGTCCAAACGGGAAGATGTGCAGCTCATACGGCACGTCACATTTTTGCAGTGCAGCGGCGTAGAGCATCGAATTGATTGCCGGAACGCTTGCATCCTGTGCTGTGTGCCAGAGAAAGGCGGGCGGCGTGTTTTCTGTCACACAGCGCTGCGGAGAATAGAATTCGATCTGTGCCTCATCCGGCACATCGCCGAGTAGAAAGCGGCGGCTCCAATCGTGTCGGTACTCGCCCATGTCGATCACACTATAGCAAAGGACGGTAAAATCAGGGCAGGCAGATAGATTGTCAAGCTCATCCTGCGGCGGGTAAAAGGCTTCATCATAGTGGACAGACAGTGTCGCTGCCAGATGGCCCCCGGCGGAAAAGCCCATGATGCCAAGGCGCTCGATCCCACGCTCCATGCAGAGCTTTCTTGCCAGCCGCATGGCCCGCTGCGCGTCGGACGGCTGCGCCGGGGCTTTACTCGGCGCAACACGGTATTCCAGCACAAAGGCTGTTATCCCGATGGTATTCAGCCACGCGCCAACGTCATTTCCCTCATAGTCCGCCCGGCCGCAGTAAGCGCCGCCCGGACACACGACAATTGCCGTCTTTGCGGCATCACAGTCATATGGTGTCAGATACGGTTCAAACGCATCCTCTACGCAGCGGTGCGGCATGGTTTGGTTCCATAGCTTTATCATGGTTGCTTCTCCTTTCGCTGGCTCAAGTTCAGTTTCTGCTGGTATTCGCGCATGGAACAGCCCGCGAACCTCCGGAACACGGAATAAAAGCTTTTTTCGTCTCTATATCCGACCGCCTCCGGAATGGATTTGACATCCCGACCAGCCTCCAGCATTTGAATTGCCGCCTGAACACGGATGTGGGCCAGATAATCCGTAAATTTCTCGTTCATCTCTGTCTGGAATTTCCGGATAAAATGCCGCGGGCTGATGTGGACATACTCAGCCAGCTCCTGCACAGTCAGTTTTTCCGAGAGGTGCGACTGCATATAGACGCAGGCGCGCCCGATGGGATCGCTTTTCAGCGCGTCCTCCTGCGTGATATAGCCCTTTTCGGAAAGCAGCGCCCAGATGGCGTCCATGTACGCCGCCGTTCCCTGCGCGGAGGTCAGCATACCCAGCGGCGCAGCCATCATGTTACTTCGGAGTTGCGCGGCCAGTGCCTCATCCCTGCGGCAAATTTCTGCGCGCAGTTCCTCCATCAAAGAGCGCACCAGCAGAGCCTCCATGCGCAGCGGAGCATCGCTCAGCAGCGGCTTGACTTTGGAATACATTTGCCAGTGATCCTCGTCGATGCCCGGCTTCAGTGCCAGAAGCAGCTTCAGAAGTCTCGAAATGCACTCATCCCAGTTTTGCTGGCCGCGCAGATATGCTTCTTCCCGACTTTCCGTGTGCAGTTCCTCTGAAACGCGGATCATCGCGCTGCGCAGCGCGTCGATCCCGTCAGACTTCGGCAAATAGTCATATGCACCGCACCGGACGGCTTGCTGCGCTTCCGCAAGGTTCGGCGTGTCAGTCAAAAAAATCACGCGGAGGCACGGAAACTGTCTGCGGACATATCTGGCAAGTTCAAACCCAGACATATCCGGCAGGCTCGTATTTGTGATGAGCACGGCCGCAGCTTCGCCTTTCTGCATCCAGCGCAGCGTTCCTTCCGCCACACATTCGCCGCGTACCATGCTGAATCCCAACCCGTAAAAGTCAATGCCGTTGATCACCTCTGTGCGGTATCGCATACAGGGATCCGTAAAAAATGCTTCAAACATAAGCTGCCTCGCATCCGTCCATCGGTCCAGTATCCTCTGTATCGCATTCTAATAGAATGCGGGTCAAAATTCATAGGCGGCAAATATGACATTTTTGCGGGTAAAAGTGTCATTTTTGCAGATTGCCTCCCTATATGCGCTGTGTTACGATACGAAAAAGCAGCGAAAAGGAGAACATATATGGATCAATTCGCACAAATCGCGGCAAACGGCATCGGCGGGAACGCTGCGCTTCTGGAGCCGGTCACGCCAATTCCGCATGAAACCGTTATCTGCCGTCTGGAACAGGCAGATGCACAGCCCATCGCAGTCAAGCCGCATCTGTCTACAACGGAAGAACTGAAAACCGAGCTTGCTGCCATGCGGGAAGCATACCGCCCGTTTCTGGAAAATCACGCGCCTGCGTTTGAAAGCCTGCGCCGGCGCATGGATCTCACGTCGTTTCTGCGCGATGGTCAACCGGTCACGATCCCGGAATACGGCGGGCCGATCGGCGTGTGCAAAAAGACATATGAAACCACGTTTGAGCTGCCTGCGCTTTTGGCGGGCCAGTCGGTCTATATCCATTTTGACGGCGCGGATTACCGTGCAGTCGTTACCGTCAATGACACATTTGTCGGAGAGCATGAAGGCTTCTTCTCTCCATTCGAGTTTGAGATTACAGGCATCGTCAAAGACGGCACAAACCGGCTGAAAGTTGAATTGTACAATGACCATATTTATATGGGAAACGATCCCGGCGGCAGCGAAGAAACAGAAGGCGACAAGCTTTATGCCGCCACCGGTCTCGGCTGGGACGGTCCGCTGGACGGCTGGCACCACTGCCCCTCCGGGACGGGCATTTACAACCGCGTCTATGTGGAGATCCGAAATTCCGTCCATATCAGCAACCTCTATATCCGTCCGCTGGACGGGAAGGCAGAAGCATGGCTGGAAATTCAGAACGACAGATATGATACCCTCCCGGTCGAGCTTTCGCTTTCACTCTACGGGCAGAACTTCCCCGAGACGGTCTTTGAAGACCACCGCTTTACGCCGGAGACGACGCGCTTTGTCGGCATGGGCGACAGCCTGACGGAGGCCGCCGTCAAGTCTGAGCTTGGAAAGGGCATTCCCATGCCGCTCAAGCACGGAAAGAATCTGTACAAACTCAAATTTGACCTGCCGGACGCAAAGCTGTGGGATCTGGAAACCCCGTATTTGTACCAGCTCCATGCAGCCGTTCTTGTAAACGGGACGTGCACCGACCGCCTTGCACAGCAGTTCGGTATGCGCAGCTTTACGCAGGACACAGAAAGTCCGCAGCGCAAGGGGATGTTCTATCTCAATGGCCGCTCCATCCGTCTGCGCGGGGCCAATACGATGGGCTTTGAGCAGCAGGACGTGCTGCGCGGCGATCTTCCGCAGTTGATCGACGATATTCTGCTGGCCAAAATCTGCAACATGAATTTTCTGCGTCTGACGCAGCGGCCGGTGCAGGATGAGGTCTACGAATACTGCGACAAGCTCGGCCTTATGACGCAGACGGATCTTCCGCTGTTCGGCGTCATGCGCCGCTTCCGCGTCCCGGAGGGCATCCGGCAGGCGGAGGAGATGGCGCGCATGGTGCGTAAGCATCCGTGCAATGTCGTCATCAGTTATATCAACGAGCCGTTTCCGAACGCCAATAACGAGCCGCACCGACATCTGCTGCGTCCAGAGTTGGAAAATTTCTTTACCTGCTGTGACCTTGTTGTGAAGCTCTCGAACCCCGATCAGGTCATCAAGCACGTGGACGGCGATTATGACCCGCCCACAGACGGGATGCCGGACAACCACTGCTATCCCATGTGGTATAACGGCCACGGTATTGACATTGGCCGTCTGCACCGGGGCTATTGGCTGCCTGTCAAGCCCGGCTGGTACTATGGCTGCGGTGAATACGGCGCAGAGGGGCTGGACTCGGCGGAGGTCATGGAGGAATGCTACCCGCGCGAATGGCTGCGCGAGCCGTTTGACCCCGGCCATATCGTCCGCAGCCAGACAAAGAGCTTCAGCGGCTTTTTCTATGACGCGCAGGAGGATATGCAGGGCTGGATCAGCCGCAGCCAGCGGTATCAGGCCTTTGCCGCGCGCATGATGACCGAGGCATTCCGCCGCGACGACCGCATGGTCTCGAACGCCATTCATCTGTTCATCGACGCATGGCCCAGCGGCTGGATGAAGTCCATCATGGACTGCAAGCGCATCCCGAAGCAGGCGTATTTTGCCTACCGAGATGCACTCGCGCCCCTGCTGGTGTCGCTACGCACCGACCGCTTTGCCTATACGGCGGGCGAAACGATTCAGATCGAAGCGTTCCTGTGCAATGATACCGCGAAATCCGGCGCGTATACGCTTGCCTTTGAGCTTTACAACGAACAAAACAAGCTGATTCAGACCGGGCGCATCCCCGCGCACGCGGACGCCTGCCGCGCAGCCTATATCGCCAGTGCCGAATTCCCGGCAGAGACCGCGCAAGACCGCGAAACGCTGACGCTCCGCGCCGTCCTGCTGGACGGGAACGGGGACGTTGTCAATGACACAGAGCAGAAGCTGACCGTATTTCAGGACGTGACTGTCGTACCGAACGACAATGTTGTCATTCTGAAGCTGGAACCGGGTTTGCATACCGTTGCGGGCGAAACCGTGACGGTCAAGCCCTGCGGGATGCTTCCGCTGCATTTTGTCTCCCGCAAAACGGGGCATCCGGCTGTCGACGAATTCAAGGAGCAGGACTTCTCCTACTGGTATGACGCCAAGGAGGACTGCATCACGCCGCTGCTGGACACGACCTTTACTGCCGAGGGCTTTACGCCCATTCTTTTGTCCAACAATATGGACGAACAGGGAAATTGGGGGCCAGTACTGGCTGCGGCAGAAAAGCTATACGAGGGCAAGCACTATGTGATCTGCCAGTTGGATCTGCGTCAGGAAAACCCGGTCGCAAAGCGCTTCCTGAAAAATCTCTACAGGTTGGGTACAAAATGAACAACATCGAACAGGCGATTTCCTTTGCGCGGCAGGAATATACCCGTCAGGGTCTGGACGCGCTCTATCAAAAGGACTTTGAGGAAGAGCTGCTTCCGGCACTTTCTCAGGCCGCCGAAATTTACAGGGCAGACACGCTCCGTTGGAGCGGCGATCCCAAGACGGATCTGCTCGCAGCGCTCCTTTGGAGTCAGAAGCTGCTGAACGATTATCAAAGGCACCAGCTTCCGGACGAGGTATTTTATCATACGATCGACGATATCGGCCGCTGGGCCTCCGAATATTGGAGCTATAGCGGCAAGATCGGCCTTGCGGAAAGCGCATGGCTGACGAATCATCTGACGCTGCGGCTGTTCCAGCTTGGACGACTTCAATTCTGCATGGAGCCGGCGGACTTTTCCGCCCCGGCTTTTGGACTTGAACCGGGCGAGCCGCTGGTGTCTGTGCACATCTGCCGCGGCGGTTCGCTCGATCCTGCGGCGTGCGACACCTCGTTCGCGCGGGCACGCGCATTTTTTCCAAAACACTTCCCGGCGTATGCGTTCCGGTTTTTCAGCTGCCACTCCTGGCTGCTGGATGAAACACTGCTGCCTCTGGTTGGAGTATACTCCAATATTTCATTTTTTCAACAGCGTTTTCAGATCGTCGGGCGCACTGCGTCCAACGCAGCCGCGCGATATGTGCTCCGTTGGGACATTCAGCCGGATGAAATTGCTGCGTTTATCCCGCAAAATCGCTTTCAGTCCCAATTAAAAGCGCAGCTTCTATCCCAGCAGCAGTTTTACGAGGCAACCGGTCTGATCGTCCGATAGGGCGTTATACAATAGGAGGAGAGACACGATGGAGCTTGAAATTCTTCTTCCGTTTCCTTCCGCAGAGACCATGACAGAAAGCTGGGCATTTTCGGAAGCGCAGATTGATTTTCGACATGATCCGGAGGCTGGCGCAAGATGCACGATCAGCTATGCTGCGGTGGAGCTTAGAACACATTTGCTGCAAATGGAGCCAGACGCACAGATTTGCTTTGTCTCGCAGCGGCACAACGGAAAAGCAGCGATCGAATTGCACGCCGATTCTCTTACGGCGTCTGGGGACGCATACGCGCTGCTGCCGCAGAAGGATGGTCTTTTGATCCGCGGTGCAGGCCGGGTCGGTGTTTTATACGGCGTCTATGAATTTCTGAAAATGCAGGGCTGGCGATGGCTGGAACCGGGTACAGCGGGAGAATATGCGCCCGAGCCGGGATGCGGCCTTCTCTGGCCGAAGAACGCCGTGCATGATGCGTCCGCTTCCACGCTCGGCCGTGGATTTTCCATCGAAGGCGCGCTCAAGGAGAGCGCGGATCTTCTGATCTGGATGGCCAGAAATCGAATGAATGCGTATGGAGATCGGCCGAACACGCGCGCGCTCATGCGGAAGCTTGGAATTGTCATGCGCGATGGCGGTCATATTTTTGAGGCTATTCTGGCGCCGGATCGTCCGACCCCATCCGGCCGGACGCTTTGGGACGCGCACCCGGAGTGGTACGGAACACCTGCCCACGGACCCAAAAGCAGGCAGACCGCACTGCAGACGCAGTTCTGCGTTTCTCAGCCGGAACTGATTCCATATTTATGCGAGGAACTGCTGCGGCACATCATGGGGCCGTGGCATGAGGCAGATGAAATCGACGTCTGGGGCCTCGATACATGGGGGAGTGTCTGCACATGCGAGCGCTGCCGTGCGCTCGGAAACGGCACAGACCAGATGCTGCATATGGCATCACACTTTCGTTCCTTCCTGGACCGCGCCCGCGCGGCAGGCCGGTTGGATCACGATGTAAAGATGGCCTTGATCGCGTATGAAGGAACCTCCACGCTTGCGCCGCCGGAGCGTCCGATCCCGCAGAATCTTCTGGATGCCGGAGACTATCTCATTTACGCTCCCATTGTCCGCTGCTATGCGCATGGCTTCGACGATCCCGGCTGTTCCTATAACCGGGCATACGCAAGCGCGCTTTCCGGCTGGAATCAGATCCGGCCGCACCTGCCGGTGATGGTGCTGGAATACTACAATGTCAGCAAATTTGAGGATCTTCCGCTGCTGTTTACGCACAGTATGGCGCATGATTTTCAAGTCTACCGCCGCACCGGTGCAGCAGGCTTCGTATATATGCACGTCCCGCTGGTAAACTGGGGAATGCGCGCATTGACACAGGTTTTATTTGCAGAACTGGCGTGGGACCCGGACGCCGATATCGCGAAGATCAAAGCGGAATTTCTTTCGCGCCGGTACGGTGCATACGCGGGACGGCTCCGGTCTGTATACGATCAGATCGACATGGCCTCGCAGCAGATTACAAGCTGGCGGGCGTGGAAGGACAGAAGCCTGCTGAGCCGGCTGCAAAGCTGGAACGGAGGCAGACCGGAGCGTCCGCTGCAAGTCGACGACCACTTTCAAACGCCGGAAGCGTTTGACACAGCCGGGGAGCAAACGCTGTCGCTTCTGCAGGCAGCGCTGCTGACACTGCGGGAAACCCTGTCTGCGGTCAAACACGATACCGCGGCCATCCGTACCGATATCGTCACAGCGGCAAATCCTGCGCAGCAGCGCAGCGCACAGCAAAGCGCGCAGCTGCGTCATGCACTGGAGGAAGACCTCCGGCTTCTGGTCTACGGAACAGATACCATGCAGCTCATGCTCCGCATGGGACAGTATTATACCGCGCTTTATGCAGGATGCGATGACCGCGCCGCACTTTTATGGCGGCAGATCGACACGCTGGAACAGCGGCTGGAGCAATACTATATGCCGCTTACGTTCAGCACGGACTGCCTCGATCTCATCAGCAATGACGCGCTGACCAGAACACAGTTGCGCGAGGTCATTGCGCGGTGCAGAAAATTCAGAATCGATCAACATTGGGAGGATGCTGTATGCTGATCAGAACCATTCAGACAGATACGCTTTTTTCATCCGTATATGATTCGCGCAGTTCAATGGGATACGCTGCCGCAGAAGCGGCGGCCAGCGCCATTCGCGCAGTTCTGGAACGGAAGGAAACTGCAAATGTGATTTTTGCCGCTGCGCCTTCGCAGAATGAGATGCTGGAAAGCCTGCTGCGGCAGGACCTGGATTTTTCCCGGATCAACGCCTTTCACATGGACGAGTACCTCGGCCTTGGTCTGGATGACAGCGCTTCCTTCATCTGCTATCTGACAAAGCATCTGTTCGGCAGGGTAACATTCCGCACTGTGAATCTGATTCCCGCAAAGCGAACGCCGGAGGCAGCCTGCCGCGCCTACACAGAGCTTCTAAAAGACAATCCGCCGGATGTCGTCTGTATGGGCATCGGGGAGAACGGACATATTGCATTTAATGATCCCGCTGTGGCAGACTTTCAGGATCCCGTCTGGATGAAGCCGGTTCAGCTTGATGCGGTCTGCCGTATGCAGCAGGTGCATGACGGCTGCTTCCCCACACTTGATGCCGTTCCGAAAATTGCCCTGACGCTGACAGTTCCCGCCCTGATGCAGGCAGCGCACCTGATCTGCACAGTGCCGGGACGTACAAAGGCTGCTGCCGTCAAAGCCATGCTGACCGGGCCGATCGATACCGCCTGTCCGGCGTCCATTCTCCGCAGCCACGCGCATGCACAGATGTTTCTGGACACGGACAGTGCCTCGCAGCTTCTGTAAGGTGGGCGCGTATGGAACGCATCGCCATTTGCGGCGGCAGACTGCTCACGCCGCAGGGGATCTTGGAGCAGCATATCCTATTGGCGGAGGACGGCGTGATCACCGCGATCATACCGGAGATAACGCCGATCTCCACGGATTATCGCCGTGTGGATGCAAAGGGACAGTATGTATCCCCCGGCTTCGTCGATATCCACCAGCACGGCGCTGGCGGAAGCGACTATATGGAGCCGGATGCCGATACATATTACACCGTTCTTTCCACACATCTGAAATATGGAACGACCTCTGTCATGCCGACCCTGATGTCTGCAAGCGCAGAGCACACCATCCGCGCAGCCAGGCAATATGTCCGCGCGTTGGCCGATCCCCGGATCTCCTGCAATTTACTGGGTCTGCATGTGGAGGGGCTGTATATCTCGCCCGAGCAGGCAGGCGCGCAGAATCAGAAGCAGATCAAGGCCTTTGACCCAGCAGAATATCACGCCATATGCGAGGCCGCAGAGGGGCATCTTCGGCGCTGGAGCGTTGCGCCGGAGCTGCCCGGTGCGGATGAATTTGCCCGCTTTGCGCGTGACAATCGGATCACATTGAGCATCGCACATTCCGACGCCGATTTTGATACAGTCTGCCGGGCGTTTGAGATCGGCTACAGGCATATCACGCATCTCTATTCCGGATGCAGCAGCGTCGTCCGAAAAAACGGCTTCCGGATCGCAGGCGTGGTCGAGGCTGCCTATTATCTGGATGATATGGACGTCGAGATCATCGCAGACGGCTGCCATCTGCCGCTGTCGCTCCTGAAGCTGATCACAAAGCTCAAGAAGCCGGAGCATATCGCTCTGATCACAGACTCCATTCGTCCAACCGGTCTTGATGTCCGGGAGAGCTTCTCCGGCAGTTCCGATGATCCGATCCCGATCGTCGTCGAGGACGGTGTCGCCAAACTGCTGAACCGGCAAGCCTTTGCCGGCAGCATTGCAACCTCCGACCGGCTGATCCGCACCATGCTTCAGGCCGGCATCGCGCTGGAAGACGCTGTGCGCATGGTCACGGTTCATCCCCTTCGGCAGATGGGTGCCGGCATGAAAAAGGGTGTTTTGCAGGAAGGCTTCGACGCAGATCTGTGTATCTTTGACGAGAAGATCCATGTCACGCAGGTTTTGATTCACGGGAAAACGGTGTATAAAGACGCTGCGGCAGCATAACGCGCTGCCGCAGCAGGAATGCATGCTTGATGCAAAAGAAGGGACGCGAGGTAGCGAGTTGTCTTTTTCATCATCTTTCACCTTTCATTTGTACTTGCTCCCGGTGCCGTTTCTTCATGCTCGAAGTTGCTGCAAAAACGGCATCACGCTACTTCTTCCCCAAGATAGCGCGATACCGTTTTTGCATTCGAGGATTGGGCGTGTATGAACTGTGCCTTTATCCTATCAAAGCATTTTTTGATTGTGAAGCTCCCCCGGGGGATGTTTTTTGAAAAATAGACAAAGTTTTTCGTATATGAGAGCAGCCCGCCATCGGCGGGCTGCTCCTGCTTTGCGTCCTCTTGGCTGCCATCGTTCCGATGGGGGCGCACTGTCAAGGTCGGCGCAGTTTGCGAACTCCGCCGCCGGGCAGGCCGTGAATTCATAATAGATCGGCTTGTCCGGGGCGAAGGGCGCGACGTCCATTTCATAGTCGTGCCACTGGTCGCAGAGGGACTTCGCCCGCGTAAAAGCCTTATACATGAGCTTCCTGAAAAACGGCTTGTTGCAGTCCACAAATTTCAGCTTGCGGAAGGAGGGGAGAATCAGATTTTCCTCCATTTCCTCGATCTCCCGGAACGATGTGACGGTCCGGCACGCGGCATAGTAGCTCAGGATCGCAATGCAGTCATAGGTGCCGCCTGCGCCGTTGTGAAAATTCTTTTTGCCGCCGAGGTCGGTGCGCCAGTCGGAAAGGAAGGCCACATACTGCCGCTGCACCTTCTCCCACACCGCCTCCCGCTCCGCTTCCGGATAGTGCAGCGCGATTTTTGCGAGAATTTCCTTTTTGCACGGTTTGGAATACAGCACGTGGCAGGTGCGGTCAAATTGTAATTCGCTGTCTTTCATCGTGTTTTCTCCCTTATTGCTTCAGAATCTCCGCGATTTTCGCGAAATCCTCCTTCGCCTCCCGGAAAACCGGCAGCATACAGTAGCAGTGCACCATTTTGGGGCGGGCAAACGCCGTATAGGGAACGTTCGCGCGTCTGCACGCCGCTTCAAAATCGGGCAGCGCGCCGCCGGAGGAAAAGCCGCACGTGCTGACGTTCCCGCCGCCGTACAGCGCGATCATCCTCCGGCAGCCCAAACGCCTTTTTCGCGCCGGAGCGCCTGTTTTTATGCTTCGAGCGCGGACAGGACATCGTCCCAGACGCCCGGGAAGATGCAATATTCGATCAGCGTCAGCGCGTCTGTCGGGTCTTCGCCGGACGAGAGCGCAGCTTCGAACGCGGACGTGTCTTCCAGACGGTAGATCGCGCCCGCGCCGCTTTCGTCGTACAGGGCCGCGACGCCGCCGGATTCAAATTCCAGCCAGATCACGGGCTCACCCTGTACAGCACTCGGTTCCGGGTCCATGATGTTGAGCGCGGTCACAAGATGCTTCGCCCGTTTCTCCGTCAGAACCTGTTTTTCCCAACCGCTTTCCGTGCGGGAATAGGCCGTGACCGTCCCGCCGGAGAGCGTGTCGTAGGGGGTGAAGGTGTACGGGTCGGTGGGAGCGGGTTCGTCCTCATCCAAGAAGTGCTCGGCATTCAGACCGCCGAAGCTGATGTGTGAGACTTCACCTGCTTCGACGCGGATCAGCATGAACAGGTCGCCGGACGTGAGCTCGTACAAGTCATACGGAATCTCCTGATCGTTCTCGATCATTGTTTCATGCGTCCACACGGCGTCCGGATACGCAGCCTCGACGGCCTCCTGCGGGCTTCCAATGCCGATGCCGGTATCCAGTGTCCAATCGCAGGGGCTTTGCGTCCAGACCTCGCTCAGCACCGAGCCGCTGCCGTCGCGCATGCCGGTGTTCGTGAATCGCAGACGCAAATCATACTGCACATCCGCGCTGCCGGAGGTATTATAGAACCAGCAGACTTCCCACACGCCGTCCTCGCGCTGGATCTCTCCCGTGTTGCTGACGCTGTCCGGCTCGCCGAGCATGGCCTGCACGTCCTCACGCTTCATCCCCAGCCGCAGCCCGCCGATCTCCGTCGCCAGAATGCGCGCAGATACGGAATTCTCGTCCTCCCAGCCGCCGTCTGCCGCGGATTCTCCGCCGCGCGTCGGTTCTTCCGCACCGGCGATGCCGTCCTCCGCAGGTTTTTCATCGCTCGCAGGCGACTCTGTGGTGGGTGTTTCGATGCCGGCGGCCTGACTGGCATTGTCTGCGTTCTTGTAGCCCAGGTTCCGCACGGCCAGCGGGATGGAGATAGCCAGCACCGCGCAGGCGGCCAGCGCCGCGATGGGCAGCCAGCGCTTTTTCCGCCGGATGTCGGCGGCTTCTTCTATCATCGTATCGCTTAAATTTCCGATGCAGCGGAACAGGTCCTGTGCCGTCATACCGCGATCCCCTCCTTCAAAAGCGCGTCCCGCAGTCCCGCGCGCAGACGGAACAGCCGGGATTTGACCGCGTTTTCCGTCAGCCCGAACAGGCCCGACAAGCGCCGGACGGAGTCGCCGTAATAATACCGGCGCAGAAACAGCTGCCGGTTCTCACGCGTCTGCGATTGCAGGAATCCCTCGATCGTCAGCGTGACGGCCTGTGCGTCCAGCTGTGCCTCGGGCCGCTCGCCGCCCGGCAGACAGTCGGAAAGTTCGGAAAGCAGCAGCTCCGTCTGCCCGCCGCCGCGCTTCTGCGCGCGGGCCGCCTCCCAGCGCGTAAAGGACAGATTACGCGTAATGCGGCCCAGAAACGCCCGCAGACAGCCGGGCCGCGTGGGCGGAATGGCGTTCCACGTATGCAGCCACGTGTCGCTGACGCATTCCTCCGTGTCCTCATGGCTGTGCAGGATGTTGAAGGCAATGGAGCGGCAGTAGCCGCCGTATTTCTTCCCTGTCTCGGCAATGGCCCGCTCCTCGCGGGCGAAGTACAGATCAATGATCGTTTCGTCTTCCATGTCGAATCCTCCTCTGTCTGTCAAGACCGGATTTTTCCGCGTTGGTTGCGTGAATTTGGGTTGATTTTTTTGAGCTTCCGTGCTATGTTCTGTATGCAATTTGCATGAGATCGTGCATTCAAAGCGGGAGGAAAAATAAAAATGCAAGAGCCGCTGCAAAAACCTGCATTTTCAAAGCAGGCGCTGCTGCACTGCGCGGGCATTGTCGGCGCGGGGCTGCTGTATTCACTGGGCATCAACCTGTTCGTTGTCCCGACCGGGCTGTATACGGGCGGAATTATGGGCTTTGCGCAGCTGCTGCGCACGCTGTTCCTGCATCTGACAGGGCTGGAGCTGAAGATCGACATTGCAGGTATCATCAACTATGCAATCAACCTTCCGATTTTATGCATCGCGTGGAAACAGCTCGACCATCGCGTGGTGTTCAAAACGCTGCTGTCCGTCACGTCGACGACTGTTTTTATGTCTCTGATCCCGCGCACGGACATTCTGCACGGCGATCAGCTGGCCGAATGTCTCATCGGCGGCATTCTCTGCGGCTGCGGCATCGGCATCACGCTCTGGATGGGCGGCACGACGGGCGGCATGGACGTGATCGGCATGATGCTCATCAAAAAGGGCTCGCATACGTCCATCGGCCATGTGAACCTGTTCTGGAACATGGCGCTCTATGCGATCTGCGCCGCCGCGTTCAACCTGTCCACGGCGATCTATTCGATCCTGTTCTCGTTCATCTCCACGACGGCAATGGACAAGCTGCACATGCAGAACATCAACGTCGAGGTCACGGTCGTGACGAAGGTCCTGAGCCCGGAGATGGAGCACGAAATTCTCGTCGACCTCCACCGCGGCATTACGCGCTATGAGGGCATCGGCGAGTACACCGGTGAGCCGGTCCATATCTTCTATATTCTCGTCACGAAATACGAGATCAGCCGCCTGCGCGCCATCGTCTGCAAACACGACCCCCACGCATTCATCGTCGCCAAGGACGGCGCGGTCGTCTACGGAAATTATAAGCGGAAGCTGTAAACGCATGCTCCAAAGGCTCCCCTGAAAGGGGAGCTGGCGCGAAGCGCCTGAGAGGTCACAGCAGGCAGCGGAGAGAAGCGGAAGCCTTACAGCGAATACGTAGGCATTATCCCATTTGAGCGTAGGGGCCGATGCCCACATCGGCCCGTTGGGAAGTTACGAATTTGCCGCAGATTTTCGTAATAACAGTGTATTCTGCCGGGTCGATGTGGGCATCGACCCCTACAAGCGGTGCAGTGAAAGGCAACAGGGTTTCTGCAAATTTTAATATGTTTCACAAAAACCGGGCCGTGGTGGCCCGGTTTTTCTGGTTACAGCACACGCTCGACCGCGTGGTACAGGCTGCGGATGGCAAGCTCGTAGTCCGTCTCCTTGACGGCGATGATGATGTTCAGCTCACTCGATCCCTGGTCGATCATGCGGATATTGATGTTCGCGTCGGCAATCACGCGGAAGATGCGCGCGGCGGTGCCCTTGGCGTAGATCATGCCCTGGCCGACGACGGCGATGAGGGCCAGTCCGTCCTCCACGCTCACGTGGTCGGGCTGCGGCCGCTCCTGGACCTGCTGCAGGATCTCCTCACGCGCGGGAGCCAGCGCTTCGGTCGAGACAAGGATGGAGACGGTGTCGATGCCGGACGGGCAGTGCTCAAAGGAAATGCCGTGCTCGGCGAAAATCTCCAGCAGCTTTGCCACAAAGCCGATCTCGCCGTTCATCATGGACTTTTCCACGTACACGCTGCTGAAGCCTTTGTGGCCTGCGATGCCGGTCACGACGCGCTTGTGCGCGTTGGACGGGAGCGAAGGGACGATGAACGTGCCGGGGTCGGACGGGCGGTTGGTGTTGCGGATGTTGATGGGGATGTTCGCCCGGCGGACGGGGAAGACCGCATCCTCATGCAGGACGGACGCGCCCATGTACGAAAGCTCACGCAGCTCACGATAGGTAATGTAGTCGATCACGTGCGGATGCTCGATGATGCGCGGGTCGGCGGACAGAACGCCGGAAACATCCGTCCAGTTTTCATACAGGTCAGCACCGACGGCACGGGCGACGACGGAGCCGGTCACGTCCGATCCGCCGCGCGAGAAGGTGTGCACCGTACCGTCTGGCATGGCCCCGTAGAAGCCGGGGATCACGGCGTGCTCCACGCTTACAAGCGCGTGCCCGATGGCGGTATTCGTCGCCTCCGGGTCGAACGAGCCGTCGGCCCGGAACAGGACCATCTGCGCCGCGTCGACAAAGCGGAAGCCGAGATACGCGGCCAGTAATTTGGAATTGAGATATTCGCCCCGGCTGGCCATATAATCGCGCTGGGGACTCTGGCGCAGGTGTGCCTCAATGGCGGCAAAGTCCGGCTCCAGATTGGCACTCAGGCGCAGCGCGCCGATGATATCGGCAAAGCGCTGCCGGATCTCGTCCAGCACGGGCGCAAATTCCTGCCCGGCGCAGGCCGCGTCATAGCAGCGGTAAAGAAGATCGGTGACCTTTGTATCGCCGTCAAAGCGCTTGCCCGGCGCGGAGGCGACAACATAGCGGCGGGCCGGGGCTTCCCGGATGATCGCCGCGACCTTTTCAAACTGTGCGGCGGTCGCAAGCGAGCTGCCGCCGAATTTCACAACGATGGGATTCATGGAAAGCTCCTTTCAATGGGGTGCTGGCGTTATTTTCGCACAAAGTCCCTCGCCGCGTCAACCATGTTTTCACGGAAAACCGCTTTTTCGGCAAAAAATCTGCGCGCAGGAGAAAAACATCTGTCTTTTTGTCAAGAACGCACAAAGCCGCCGGACAAACGCCCGGCGGCACACGATACTGTCAGCTTTGCAAAAGCGTTGGCAGGGGCGGGGCTCTGCTCCGCCCGATGGGCAGGTGCAAATCTGCACAGCACTCTGTAGGGGCCGACGACTCTGTCGGCCCGATAAATATTGCGGATTCGCCGCAGATTTCAGAAAAAGCGCTGCTTTCTGTGGGCGGACAGAGTCGTCCGCCCCTACAATGGAATGGGCAGGCGTTTGCGGATTTGCCGAAGATTTCCGAAAAATACGATGTATTCTGCGGGCGGGCAGAGTCGTCCAACCCTACACTGAAAACGGCAGGCGATTATCGTTTTTCACGCTGCGGCGGCTCCACGCCCCACTTTGGCAGCGGCTGGCGCTGCATGGCGCCGAAGATCTTGCTTTTGAGATCGGGATATTGCGCCTGCAGAGAGACGATCAGCTCCTTGACCTCCTGCCGCTTGGTGTGCTTGTCGGCGGGACAGACGTTGTGGACGACGGGCAGCTCATATTTCTCCGCGAAATGCGTAATGGCCTGTTCGCCTACGTAGAGCATGGGACGGATCTGCGTGATGCCGGTGCGGCTGAGATACGTTACGGGCTCAAAGCAGCTGATGCGGCCCTCGTACAGAAGGCTCATGAGGAATGTTTCGACCGCGTCGTCAAAGTGGTGCCCAAGCGCAATTTTGTTGCAGCCCAGTTCCAGCAGCACGTCGTTCAGCGCGCCCCGGCGCATTTTCGCGCACATCGAACAAGGGTTCTTCTCATGCCGGTACTCGAAAATGATCGGGCCGATCTCCGTCTTTTTGATCTGATACGGCACGTCCAGCTTCGCGCACAGCTCCGCCACCGGGGAAAAATCCATGCCCGGCAGGCCCATGTCGATGGTGACGGCCTGCAGCTCATACGGGACGGGATAATACCGCCGCAGCGCGGCCAGCAGATATAAAAGCGACAGCGAATCCTTGCCGCCGGATACGCCGACGGCGATCTTATCGTCCGCGCAGATCATGTTGTAATCCTCCGCGCAGCGGCGGATGCGGCCCATCAGATTCTGCATACGAATTCCTCCAAATTCTATTGTTTTTGCATTTTGAGCATTTGCGAGTATTTTGAAGCATTTACGAGCATTTTGAAGCTCTTGCCATGAAGCATTGAAAATCAGAAAAATCGTGCTTGACAGCGGTTTTGCCCTGTGGTATAAAGAATAAGCGCGTTTTCCAGAGCTATTGTATACACGCGCGCCAAACTTGTCAAAACTTTTTATCATAAAAGAAAACCATGCGTTTTCAAACGGAGGAACAGACATGACCACTATGGCTAAGAAAGAGACCGTCCAGAGAAACTGGTACGTTCTCGACGCAGCTGGCAAGCCCCTGGGCCGCACCGCTGTGACCGCTGCCAAGCTTCTGCGCGGCAAGCACAAGGTTGACTTCACCCCGAACGTGGACTGCGGCGATTTCGTCATCATTGTGAATGTTGACAAGGCCGTCCTCACCGGCAAGAAGCTCGACAACAAGCACTACTATCATCACACCGGCTGGATCGGCAACCTGAAGGACGTCAAGTACCGCACCCTCATGGCCGAGCGTCCCGAGTTCGCCATGGAACTGGCTGTCAAGGGCATGCTGCCCAAGAACAGCATCGGCCGCGCCGCGCTCACCCGCCTGAAGCTCTACAAGGGCGCCGAGCACAATAACGCCGCACAGAAGCCCGAAGCATGGACTTTGGACTAATCAGGAGGTAACAGACTATGTACGAGAGCAAGAGACAGTATCAGTACGGCACCGGCCGTCGTAAGTCCTCCGTTGCCCGTGTCCGCGTCTATCAGGGCGGCATCGGCTCCATCACCATCAACGGCCGCGATATCGACGATTATTTCGGCCTCGATACCCTGAAGATGGTCGTCCGTCAGCCTCTGGCTGCGACCGATCTGGTCGGCAAGGTCGACATTATCTGCACCGTCGAGGGCGGCGGCGTTTCCGGCCAGGCCGGCGCCATCCGTCATGGCGTTGCCCGCGCTCTGCTGAGCGTCAACCCCGAGTTCCGTGCCACGCTGAAAGCCGCCGGCTTCCTGACCCGTGACCCGAGAATGAAGGAAAGAAAGAAGTACGGTCTCAAGGCAGCTCGTCGCGCGCCTCAGTTCAGCAAGAGATAATCTGCTGTTCAAACCGTATCAAAATGGTTCAAAAACCCCGGAAAATCAAGGTTTTCCGGGGTTTTACTATATCTAAACGAGCTGATATAGTTTGACCAAATTTGGAAAAATGAGAGCCGTTTTCACCCAATTTTTAGTGGTCCGCAAGTGGTTAACCGGCCAAAAAGAGGGCAAAAAGAGGGTCAAGTGGTGCCCAAAGTGGTTAACCGAGAGCCGATTTTTGGGGGTGTTTTGGGGTCGCTTTTCAGTCCTTTGTTCCCTCGTTTTGGTCTGTGGCAGTTTGACATAGTTTGACCTAATTTGAATAATTGAATATGAATTTGATGTAGCACGCAGTATAAATGACTGGGTGCTTTTTTCATTTCAGGAACTCGTATTCCGGCGATAGAAAGAGCCGTCACTTCACTTTTTATTTTGGAGTGGCGGCTTTTTCTATTTCCAGAAGCAACAGCAACAATTAGAAATGAGGTGAAGTCAATGAACACGCAAATCATCGCCATCGCCAACCAGAAAGGCGGCGTTGGCAAAACCACCACCTGTGCCAATCTTGGAATCGGTTTGGCGCAGTCTGGAAAGAAAGTCCTGCTGATCGACGGAGACCCGCAAGGAAGCCTGACGATCAGCCTGGGCAATCCACAACCGGACAAGCTGCCCTTTACGCTGTCGGACGCTATGGGGCGTATCCTGATGGATGAGCCGCTTCGTCCCGGCGAGGGTATCCTGCACCACTCGGAGGGCGTAGACCTGATGCCTGCGGACATCCAGTTATCCGGTATGGAAGTATCCCTGGTAAATGCCATGAGCCGTGAGACTGTCTTGCGGCAATATCTGGACACGCTGAAGGGACAATACTCCCATATCCTTATCGACTGCCAGCCCTCCCTGGGGATGCTCACAGTCAATGCGCTGGCCGCTGCAAACAGGATCATCATTCCCGTTCAGGCGGAGTATCTGCCCGCCAAAGGGCTGGAACAGCTGCTCTCCACGGTAAACAAGGTAAAGAGGCAGATCAACCCCAAGCTCCAGATTGACGGTATCCTGCTGACGATGGTGGATAACC
>ERZ779941.173-NODE-173-length-34089-cov-3.708439_pt1 | contig 34089 bp, 35 predicted proteins | sample MGYA00511952_ERZ779941 | MGnify/ENA primary metagenome ERZ779941 (study PRJEB29588, sample SAMEA2142846) | human gut metagenome | biome: human gut; feature: human-associated habitat; material: faeces | place: Denmark | collected 2008/2010 ...
AATATATAAATGGATTATATGAATATTATGGAGATTCATATAATTTAAAAATAGACAATACAAAAGACCAAAATGTAAGATATTATGGAAGTGATCCGAATAACTATGTAAGTTTCAATAATGAGTTATGGAGGATAATAGGAGTATTTAATGATAATGTAAAACTAGTAAGAAAAGATAGTTTAGGAAATTTATCATGGGATAGTAGCGAAGAAAATATAAATCGCGGTTGGGGAGTAAATCAATGGGGAGAAAGTACATATGAAGATGGAACTTCTTATCCTGGTTCTGATTTAATGCAATACTTAAACAAAATGTATTATGGAGGAGATACAACCATAACTTGTTTTAATAGTTTAAATAATACAGAAACAATTTGCCCAAAAGATAGTAATGATAAATTCTTAACAATAGATGAAACATCAAAAGTTTTAATAGATAATCATACATGGAATATAGGTGCAGTAGAGAGTTCTAAGAAAACAGATACTTTAGAATTTTATAAGAGAGAAAGAGGAACAAATGTTAAAACATGTACAAGTGGTAGTATTTGTAATGATAATGTGATAAGAACAACCATTTGGACTGGATATGTAGCACTACCATATGTAACAGATTGGGCCTATGCAAGTAGTGAAAGTATATGTGAAACAAATATGCAAGCACAAGATGATTCAAATAATTATATATGCAAGAATAATAACTGGATAAATAATAGAAGTACATGGACATGGTATTTAACACCAAGTATTGGTTCTGTTGGTGCCGATCGTGCGTGGGATATATTATATAATGGTAGTTTTGATGATAGGAGTACGAGATTCAATTTTTCAGTTTATCCTTCAATCTATCTAAAAAACAATGTCATAATAGAAAGTGGAACTGGAACAAGTGATAATCCATATATGTTGAAAACAAGTTAGGTGTGATAAGTTAAAAAAATGATATTAACAAATAATAGTTGTTAGTATTTTTCATATATTAATGACTTTTTATTAGAAATTTGGTACAATTTAGGTGGTGATACTATGGGCAAGATTAAATATTTGATTGGTAGAATAGGAAATATGAGTTTTAAAAATATGTTTAGTACTATTGATGAGATACATAATAGGACTAATAAATCAAAGGTATATTTATTTTTTGATATGATTATTTGTGCTATTAGGTATCAATCTGGGTATGTTGATTATCTTCTTTTTGAGATGTGGGATTTAAATAGTAAGGAGAGAAAGACTGTTTTGACTAGGGGTAAGAATAATATATTTGTAAGATATTATAATAATAAGGATTATAATCATATATTTTTGAATAAGAGTGAGTTTAATGAGAAGTTTAGGGATTATTTAAATAGGGAATATATTATACTCAATAATAATAAGGAAGAGTTTTTGAAGTTTATTAAAAATAAGAAAATAGTATTTTGTAAGCCGATTAATGGTACTCATGGAGATTCTATGGAGAAAATAGTTATTAAGGATTTTGTTGGTGATTTGTATGATTATTTGGTGAAAAAGGGATTATTGCTTGTTGAGGAGGTTGTTGTTCAGTGTGAACTTATGAACAAGTTATATCCTTATTCAATAAATACTGTTAGAGTTATTACCGTTCATAGGTATGATGGAGATGTTAGGATTGTTGCGGCATATCAGAGAATAGGGAATCATGGTAGGATAGTAGATAATTATAATGGTGGGGGCATGGTAGTACCTATAAATGAAAAAACAGGTATAATAGAGTATCCTGCGGTTGATAAACTTAAGAACGTTTATTATAAACATCCTATGACGAATACTAGTATAGTTGGATTTAAGATACCAAAATATAAAGAAGTTATTGAACTTGCTAAAAAGGCGTCTCTTGTAGTAGATGAGGTTAGATATGTTGGATGGGATATAGCTGTAACTGATAAGGGTCCTGTTATAATAGAGGGCAATGAATATCCTGGACATGATATATATCAGTTGCCAGTTCATAGGACGAATAATATAGGTGTTCTTCCTAAGTTTGAAGAATCACTAGGAAAAATAAAAGATTTAAAAAAATAATGATTGGAAGTGGAAATATGAAAAAAATATTAACTGGATTGCAACCAACTGGTGCGATTACATTGGGTAATTATATTGGTGCGATAAGTCAGATGAAGAAGTTACAGGATAAGTATGATTCATATATATTTGTTGCCAATATGCATGCTATAACTGTACCAATTGATCCAGAGCAATTAAGAAAAAATATAAAGAGTTTGGTAGCACTTTATTTGGCATGTGGTATTGATAAAGATAAAAATACTATATTTGTTCAATCTGATAACTTATATCATGCTAATTTGTCATGGGTTTTGGAGTGTAATACTTATTATGGTGAATTATCTAGGATGACACAGTTTAAGGATAAAAGTAGTAAGAATGTTAATTTTACGTCTGGTCTTTTAACCTATCCTGTTTTAATGGCATCAGATATTTTGCTTTATGATGTTGATTATGTACCAATTGGTATCGATCAAAAACAGCATTTGGAAATAACTCGTGACATAGCAGATAGATTTAATAAGAAATATGGAAATACATTTAAATTGCCTAAACCATTAATAAGTGAATCTGGAACTAAGATAATGGATTTAGTTAATCCTGCTATAAAGATGAGTAAATCAGCTGAGAATAAAAAGGGAGTAATATATTTGTTAGATGATTTGGATGTAATTAGAAAAAAGATAATGGGTGCTACTACTGATAGTGAAATGGTTGTTAAATATGATGTATCTAATAAACCAGGAATATCTAATTTAATAAATATATATGCATCATTAACGGGTAAAAATATAGAAGAAGTTGAAGAAGAGTTTAGGGGTAAGAATTATGGAGAGTTTAAGAGATGCGTTAGTGATAAAGTAGTTGATTTGATTAGCCATATTCAAGATGAATATAACAAGTATATAAATAGTGATATAATTGATGAAATACTTGATGATGGTGCAAGAAAAACAATTGCTTATGCAAAGGAAAAATATGAATTAGTAGAGAAAAAAATTGGATTTAAATAGAGAAATGAGGGTTTATGGTGGAAATTTATATTGATTTTGATGATGTAATAATGGATACTTCGTCTGTATTATTTAGTAAATGGGATAAAATACCATTTAGTAGATTGTTTTCAGAAGATTTAAAAATTAAATACATTAAATTGGCCAAATGGGAAGAATTAATAAAAAAATCTGATATAATTAAAAATTCTATTTCTGAATTAAAAGATATGGATCCTAAAATGACATCTATATTAACTAAAGTACATTCTATGGAAAATGAGAGTGTTGCTAAGGTTAGATTTTTAAGAGATATGGGAGTTAAACAAAAAATAATAATTGTCCCATATCATTTAAAGAAAACTGATATGGTAGATGCATGTGGTAATATATTAGTTGATGATTGTGTTAGAAATCTAGATCATTGGAAAGAATGTGGTGGAACTCCAATATTTTTTAGTAAAAATGATAGTGATATTGATAATTGGGGTGATGTTAATACTTCTTATACTAAAGTAAAGTCATTAAATATGTTAAAAAAATTATAATAATTATTTTATGTTGTAAAATAATTAATGAGGTGTAAAATGAAAAAGATACAAGTTTTAATATGTAAAATAGCTGGCTTTTTGTTAAAGCTATTTGGTAGAGGTTCTAATTTCCCAGGTGTACTTGCTCTTAAGTTCGATAAAAATATACTGTCTTATTTTAAAATGCCAAAGATAGTTATTGCAGTTACTGGTAGTGCTGGAAAAGGAAGTACATCTACTATTATAAGTGATGCTTTAAGGAAAGATAATAAAAATGTAGTTCATAATAAATTTGGTAGTAATATGACACCAGGTATTGTAACACTTCTTATAGAAAATTGTGATTTATCTGGAAATATTAAAGGAGATGCATTGGTAGTTGAAGTAGATGAAAGATATACAGAAACTATATTTAGGTATTTAAAACCAAATTATGTGGTGGTTACTAATATATGTAGAGATCAACCACCTAGACATGGACACTTTGATTTAGTGTTTGATAAAATAAAAAATGCACTTACTCCTTCTATGCATTTGGTATTAAATGGTGATGATCCTTATTTGCAAAAATTTAATTTAGATAACACATTTAATGTGACTTATTATGGAATAAATAAAAATAAATATTCTTATAAAATGAATAAATTTGATAATATAAATATGTATTATTGTCCTCTTTGTAATAATAAATTATCTTATAATTATTATCATTTTGAATCCATTGGCGATTATTATTGTAATAAATGTAAATTTAAAAGACCTGATATATCTTATTTGGCTAGTAAGATAGATTTGGATAATAGTAATATGATAATTAATAATAGTCATAAATTATCTATTGCATTTAATGTATTATATTATGCTTATAATATACTTGCAGCGTATACTGTATGTTCTTTATTAGGTGTTGATGAAGATAAGATTTGCTCATATATAAGTGAGATGGAGAATAATAAGAAGTTAAATGATTTATATACTTATAAAAATAGAAAAGTATATGTTATGAATAATAAAAATGAAAATAGTACTACATTTAATGAATCAGTGTTGTTTACAAGTAATAAAAAAGTATCTAAAACTATTGTTGTTGGTTGGAAAGAGATAAGCAGGAGATATGAATTTAATGATATGTCATGGTTATATGATATCAAGTTTGAATTATTAAATGATAATTTGACTGATAAAGTTATATGTGTTGGACCAGATAGATATGATATAGCTACGAGAATGAAATATGCTGGTTTTAAAAAGAATCAAATAAAGATATATGATAATTTAGAGAGTGCAAGAGATATGATTAAAAATAAATCTAGAGGAGATATATTTGCAATATTAAACTTTGATTACGTAATACCTTTTAATGATATAATGGAGGATAAACAATGAAAATAAATATATTACACTTGTATTATGATTTAATGAATTTGTATGGTGAAGTTGGTAATATAAATGCTATTGTACATTCATTAAAAGAGGAAAAAATTAAGGTTAATGTTGATAATTTGACTATAAATGACCAGATAGATTTTAGTAAATATGATTTAATATATATTGGTTGTGGTACTGAATTAAATAGAAATATTGTTTTAAAAGATATATTAAGATATAAAAGTGAAATATTTAAATTTATTGAATCAAATGGTTTTGTAATTGCAACAGGAAATAGTTTAGAATTGTTTTTAAATAGTATAAATGATAATAAAGGTTTAGGTATATTTGATTATAATGCAAAAGATATTGATAAGAGAATAGTAGGAGATTTAGTAGTAAATGTAGATTTTGTAAAAGAAGAAGTACTTGGTTTTAGAAATCAAGGAAGTAATATTACAGATAATATTACGGATGGTATACTTAATTATAAGAATTTCTATGGTACTTATTTACTTGGACCTATTTTGGTTAGAAATCCAATATTACATGAATATATAATAAAATCTTTAATAAAAGAAAAAAATAAGAAATTTAAATTTAAAAAACTAGATTTAAGTTTAGATATAAATGCAAAAGAAGTATATATGAGTAAATATCATTCAAAATAAGATTTATTCTTATTTTTTCTTTTGTTTATAGTTATTGTTAAAGTGGAGAAGCAGTAAATGCTAGAATATATAACTATTATAATTAACAAGATTCACATTTTAACTAAAATGTATTGAAATATACTTTAATTATTGATATAATGTGGGCAAAATTGAGCACTTATTAACATAAAGTTTACTGCGTTTAATCAAATGTGATCGATAAGGAAGATTGGGGTGATGTAGATTAACATAATATTTAAATATAATATTTTTTAAATCATAAGAAAGGAGAAAAAATTATGAAAAAGAAATATTTAAAATTATTATTGTTTTTTAGTTTATTTAATTTTGTTTCTGTTGTTAATGCTGCTACGGCATATAGTGTTGGAACTTTATATGGAGTTGGTACTAACCATGCCGGAGATGATTTTACAACTAATGCAATAAACGCAAGGAATGAATATGCAAAAATTTCTGGTTTAACTTCTAATTATAATACACAACCAACTTATACATTTATGAAAAATACTTCTATATTAGGAAATTCAAAAGTATTTTTTATTAATGGACACTCAAACAATCATTATATTACACTAGGATATTCAAACACGACTGAGGGAAGAACTGGAATATCTGTAAATAATGATGGTTGGACCGCAAATGGTTATAAAACTGCTGGACTTAATAGTAGGAATATGAGTGGTACTACTTTGATTACGTTTGTGGGTTGTGAAACAGCAGGATATGTGGGTAATACGGATAATTTAACTGATAAAGCATTAAGCAGAGGTGCAAAAACTGTTGTTGGCTGGTATCATTCAATACATAGTAGAGTATATAATGGACCTCAATGGTTGATTTCATATAATAGTGGTTTAGGAGGCGGACTTACTGTAATGAATTCTATTTATAGGGCTAAGGTGGCTTGGCCAAGCAGTGATTTGTCGGATTTTTATGCTACAAGGGGGAATACTAATTTAACAATTGGTACTTCTGTGCAACCTTTGTTGGATAATGATTTTTCTATTCGAAATACTATTTCGTTGGAAAACAATGTTAGAAGTCATAGTGAAGCTTTAGAATTAATATCATATGATTATATGGTTATAGATACTTCTGTTATTGATTTTCAACCTATAAATAAGATAATAATACGTGAAGATTTGTCTTCTTATACTACTTTATTTGGTGATATCATAAATAAGATTAGATTAAAAGATAAAAGTTTTAGTCCAAATGATTATAAAGTTACTTATCATTTGGCCAATGAAGAAAATGGCTATGGTGATATTTATTTTAGATATTATATTGATGGGAAAATTGAAACTAATAAGGTTTATATTGCTACTTTTGAAAATTATAAAATAACCGATATTGTATTAGGCGGTGTAACTATTGACAATTTGTTAAATACTAAACTAGATTTAAAAAACTCACTTAACAATAGAATTAATTTGTTTGAAAATGAAAAAGTTAATAGATTATTAGAACAAAATTCTACTTTGTTTAATAGATCGGATTTACAGAATAAAGAAGTGAATGTGTTGGATGATAATAAAAACATAAAAATATTTAGTTTGGCAGGAAATGTTATTGAATTAGATGAACTATACTATTATGACTACAATACACAAGAATTAAAATATATATTAAAAACAGTAAAAAATGTAAATGGTTTATATGACGCAGATGGTATAGAAATTATTATTTAGAGAGGTGATTTTGAAATTGACTAAAAAAAATATAACTATTATTGTTGTAATTGTATTGTTTCTTTTTGTGAGTATGTATTTTGGTTTAAGGAAAGATAAGTTTATAAAAAAATACATTGATAATGGTAAGGTTGTTGAAAGAATTGATTTTAGGCATGTGGTAGTCGAATTGGAAACTAATTCTGTTAAAATGGATGTTTATTCAAGTGTTTTTAATACGGATGACAAATTAAAAGTTGAATATTTTAAAAAGAATGGGAAATATGTTATACATAAGATAATATCTTTAGCAAATACGCAATTAGAAAAATCTAGGTTAGTAAGTAATATTAATAATGATGTAACATTGCGTGAATATAAAAATAAAATCAGTGGATATAGTGATATAAATTCAAATGAATTTATTGATGATAAGAAAGTTTTAATATCTAAATTTTATGTGTTACCGAATAAAATTTCTAATCAATATTATGAAACATTAAATTCACTTGAATTTTATAAAACAAAAAATTATTTAATTGATACAGAAGAATTAAGTATAGAGAAAGATTCTCTTGTTACATTAAATATAGATTTGAAATTTAAAGTGTTGAGTTTTAAAAATATATCTGAAACTGAAAAAGTAGATATTAAATTTAAACAGGTGGGGGATGAAGTTATTTTTAAATCACTTGGGTATGGTATATATGAGATGCAAGTTCAATTTAGAAATGGGGATATAGTAGATTATTTGTTTATGTGATTAGATTATTTTGCTGATAATGTTAAACATTGGTTAAAGATAATATTAATAAAAGCAAGGACATTGCTAAAGTTTGTAAAGATGGACCTTGCTTTTTATATTTTACTTTTATATTTTATTCTTATTTTTTCTTTTGTTTAATTTACTAACTTAGTTATTATTGATATAATTAAACTAAGGAAGTGGTTAAATGTTAGAATATATTAAAGGAATTGTAACAATGATTTTACCAAGCTATATTGTTGTTGAAAATAATGGCATTGGTTATAGAATATATACACCAAATCCATATTCTTATAAAGAAGGTAGTGAGTATACTATTTATATTTATGAACAGATTAGGGAGGATGAACATTCTTTGTATGGTTTTAATGATATATCAGAAAAAGATATGTTTTTAAAACTTATTGATGTTAAGGGACTTGGTCCAAAGATGGCTTTACCTATGCTTGCTACTGGATCTATAAATGGTATATGTGATGCTATAAATAGAGAAAACGTATTATATTTAAAGAAGTTTCCTAAAATTGGAGATAAGGTTGCTAAACAAATAATTTTGGATTTAAAGGGAAAAGTGAGTACTAGTGAGGAATATGTATCTAGTAGTGAATCTGATGATTTAGTTGAGGCATTGGAAGCACTTGGCTATAAAATGAATGATATAAGAAGGGTTATACCAATGGTTGATAAGAATAATGATGTTGAAACGCAGATTAAGGATTGCTTAAGATTGTTACTTAAATAGGAGGAATTATGGAAGAAAGTGTTTTTATGAAGAAAGAGTTAGAAGAAGATACTTTTGAAACTTCAATAAGACCTGATTCAATTGATGAGTATATTGGACAAAGAGAAGTTAAAGATAATTTAAAGGTATTTATAGAAGCAGCTAAGTTAAGAAGTGAAACATTGGATCATGTGCTTTTATATGGTCCTCCTGGGCTTGGGAAAACAACGCTTGCTTATATTATTGCAAATGAACTTGGTAAGAATATTAAAACTGCAAGTGGGCCATCTATTGAAAAAAGTGGAGATCTTGCTGCTATTTTATCAACTCTAGAACCAGGAGATGTATTATTTATAGATGAAATACATAGAATGCCTAGATATATAGAAGAAATATTATATCCTGCTATGGAAGATTTTTCGTTAGATATAATAGTTGGAAGTGAAGGTAATAGTAGAAATATTAAAATAAATCTTCCTCCATTTACTTTAGTAGGTGCAACTACAAGAGTAGGAGATTTATCTTCTCCTCTTCGTGATAGATTTGGTATTATATCTAAATTGAATTATTATACTATAGATGAACTTAGTGAAATAGTAAAAAGAACTGCTAGAGTACTTGATGTTAGTATAGATGACGATGCTTCTTTTGAACTTGCAAAAAGAAGCAGGGGTACACCTAGAATAGCAAATAGATTATTTAAAAGAACAAGAGATTTTGCACTTGTTATGGGTAATGGCATTATAGATTTAAATATAACTAAACTTGCTTTAGATAGATTAAAAGTAGATGATATGGGACTTGATGAAGTTGACATTTCTCTTTTAAAATCTATAATATATAAATTCAATGGAGGACCTGTTGGTATAGATGCGCTTAGTGCATCTATTGGAGAAGAAGTATCTACTATTGAAGATGTGTATGAACCATATTTATTGCAAATGGGATTTTTAAAAAGAACTAGTAGAGGTAGAATTGTTACTAAAAGTGCGTATGATCATTTAAAAATAGAACATCAAGAGGAATTGTTGTAGGAGGAATTATGGAAGAAATACATTTTATAACACCAGAAAATATAAAGTTTTCTGTTCCAGTTTCTGATATTTATAGTTTTTGTGAAAAATATTGTGAAGAGTATATATCAAAAAGTGAAGAGAATAAAGAAAAATTTTTAGAGTTTAAAAAAAGATATACTTATTTTTCTCCATATTATGATTTTTTGATATGCTCTTTAAAATGGATAAGTTATCCTTCATTAATAGATGAGACATCTTATGTTACATGTAGTGATAATGATAATGAAAAAAGGTTAAGAACATTAAGTTTAATAAGAAATTTTGATTATGAAGAAATGGATAAGAAGAATAGTAAATATACAATGATGTTATTAAATTCAAATGATGAAAATATTGGACTTGAGAATGAATTTACAAAAGTATTTGAGGGCTTTTTTGATGAGTATGGAACGTATTTAAGTAATGATGTAACTAAGTTTCATGAAGTAACTGCAATGATTATATTAAATGGTATTTGTGCATCTAATGGAGAAGTAATTAAGGATTTATATTTATATAGAAAAGATAGAACTAATCTTTATGAAGATTATTTAATGGAAAGATTAGGATTCTTGATAGTAGGAAATTATAGGGGAAATATGCAAATTATGTATAATCCAAACCTTGTTTCGCCAAGTCAGAGAAAGTTAATATATGAATATTCTGATTATGGTTATACAAAAAGAGAATGTGATTTTGAGTATGACAAAGATGGATCGAAAGAATTTGCTACTAATTATAGAAGGAGTAGATTATGAAAACCGAGGATTTTAACTTTTATTTGCCAGAAAATTTGATTGCACAAACTCCTCTTTTAAAAAGAGATTCATCAAGATTATTAGTTCTTGATAAGAATACAGGAGAGGTTTGTCATAAACATTTTTATGATGTAATTGATTATTTAAATGAAGGAGATGCTTTAGTACTTAATGATACAAAAGTAATACCTGCAAGATTAATAGGTACTAAGGTTGATACTAATGCAGTAATAGAAGTGTTAATGTTAAGGAATATTGAAGATGATATTTGGGAATGTCTTACTAAACCCGCTAAAAGAATTAAAGAAGGTACAATAGTTAAGTTTAGTGATAAATTAAAGTGTATTTGTGTGAATGTATTAGATGAAGGTATAAGACATTTCAAATTTATATATGATGGAATATTTATGGAAATATTAGATGAATTAGGTAGTATGCCTTTACCACCTTATATTCATGAAAAACTAAGTGATAAAGAATTATATCAAACAGTATATGCAAAAAATATAGGAAGTGCAGCTGCACCAACAGCAGGTTTGCATTTTACTCGTGAATTATTAGATAAAATAGAAAAAAAGAAAGTAAATATTTTATATATTACTTTGCATGTTGGTTTAGGTACATTTCGTCCTGTAAATGTAGAGGATGTTACTAAGCATAAAATGCATAGTGAATATTATGAAATGAGTGATGAGGTTGCAAATAAATTAAATGAAGTTAAAAAAAGTGGCAAAAAGATAATAAGTGTTGGGACAACGACTACAAGAACACTTGAAACGATTATGTGTAAATATGGAGAATTTAGAAAATGTAGTGGATTTACGGATATATTTATATATCCTGGCTATAAATTTAAGGCAGTTGATAATTTAATAACTAATTTTCATTTACCAAAGTCAACTTTGATAATGTTGGTAAGTGCACTTGCTGGAAAAGAAAATATAATGAATGCATATAAAATTGCAGTAGAGAAAGAGTATAGATTTTTCTCATTTGGGGATGCTATGCTAATTAAAGGAGATTTATGAAAATATTTGAAGTAATAAAGGAAGATAAAAATACTTTGGCAAGATATGGTTTTATTTCACTTAGGGGTAATACATATGAGACACCTATGTTTATGCCTGTTGGGACACAAGCAACGGTTAAAGGAATGACACCAGAAATGGTTAAAGAATGTGGTAGTGCTATAATACTTGCTAATACATATCATTTATGGGAAAGACCAGGTGAAGATATTGTTTATAAAGCCGGTGGACTTCATAAATTTATGAATTATGATGGTCCAATGCTTACTGATAGTGGTGGTTTTCAAGTTTTTTCACTTGCTAAGCCAAAAGATATAAAAGAAGAGGGCGTTTATTTTAAAAGTACAATAGATGGAAAAAAATTGTTTCTTTCTCCAGAAAAATCAATTCAAATACAAGAAAAATTAGGAGCAGATATAATAATAAGTTTTGATGAATGTCCCCCATATCCTGTAAGCCGTGAATATATGAAAAATAGTGTAGAAAGAACTTTGAGATGGGCTAAAAGAGGTAAGGATGTACATACAACTGATCAATTATTATTTGGAGTTGTACAAGGTGGTGAGTTTTCTGATTTAAGGGAATATAGTGCAAAAGAACTTATTAAAATGGATTTTCCTGGATATACGGTAGGAGGTACATCTGTAGGTGAAGGAAAAGATGTAATGTATAAAATGATAAGTGATTCTACTAAATATTTACCAAAAGATAAACCAAGATATTTAATGGGTGTTGGAGATCCTATTGATATTATAGAAGGCGTTATTAGAGGGATTGATATGTTTGATTGTGTTTTACCAACAAGAATTGCAAGACATGGCAATGCGTTTACAAGATATGGTAAAATTAATTTGAAGAATGCAAAATATAAAGAAGATTTTACTCATTTAGAAGATAAATGTGATTGCTATACATGTAAACATTATACTAAAGCATATATAAGACATTTACTTATGTGTGATGAAATGTTAGCAGGTACATTACTTTCTATTCATAATATAAGATTTTTAATTAAATTGACAGAAGACATTAGAGAAGAGATAAAGAAAGGAACGTTATTAGAATTTAGAGATGAATTTATTAATAATTATGGAAAAAAACAATGAAATGTCCAAATTGTAATCAAGAGATGATTGAAAAGAAAGATTTTTGTATTAATTGTGGAAAAAGGTTGATTAAAGAGAAAAAAGTATCAAAAAAAGGGATAATTGTATTTATGATTTTAATGGTAATTGTTGGTTTTATTACTTGTTATCTTATTATTAATTTAAATACTGATAAAGAGATTGAACCATATATAAAAGGTGAATATAATGTTAGAAAAAGCAAGTGAATATAGTAAATTTTATATTGAAAGTCATCCTGAATTAAAAGAACAAATAGAGTATGGATTAAATAATGGTTTAGTTTTTAATTTTGGTAATGACGAATTTGAAAAATTAAAAAGTTTAAGTTATGTTGTTATATTTGATGATGTTATAAATTTATTTAAAGAAGGGTATAATTTAGGTAATTGTAGTGAATTTGCAAAATTATTAAGTTATGCTTATGACTCTTCAAAAATAGCAATTGGTTATTTTAAACCAAGTTATAATGGACAAAATGGACATGCATGGATGGAATGTGGTAATTATATTTATGATACAACTCTTCTTTTAAAGATAGATAAAGAATATGCAAATGTTCTTGGTTATGTTAAATTAAAAGAATATGATCCAATGACTAATTCATTATATAGAAATAGAAAACAAATATATAATGAAAAATATAATGAGATAAAAGGTAAGTAATACTTATAGGGAAGCAAATATGAATAAGAAAATTAGAATAATTGCTGTAATAATTGGTGTTATCTTATTATTAGTAGTTATATTTTTATCTTTATTTTTTAACCGAAGATTTGAAGTTAGATTTTATTTAGATAATGGTGCTAATGTTGGAACAGTACAGGTTAAATATAATAAAATGATAAATGAAGAAGATATAAAAGGTAAAGATGTTTTAGGAGAATCATTTATTAATTGGTATGAGATAATTGAAGCTAAAGATGGAGAAGATGTATTAGCTGATAAACCATTTGATTTTAAAACTAAAGTTACCAAAGACATTAAGTTAAAAGCAGTATTTGATGAAACTAATAAACTTGATTAAATATGGATGCATAGAAACAACTATACTTGGTATCTGCCCCCCTGAAGAGAGCATTTAACCGTGCTCTCATTTTTTGTTCCCATTTTATAAGGGTTTGTGAGGTATCGGAATTGCTAAAATAATTTTAGGTACAATTTAGGTACAAAAAAATTGACTTTTAAAATAGTTCATTGAAGAAAAGTGACGTAAACGGCAAAAATCTTCAATGGATTTTTAATTATAACAATGATACGGATAAAATATAAATGTTCCGTATGAATGGGGAAAAACAATATTATTCCACAAATGGTATAAAATATATTGACATATTATTCCAAAAACGGTATAATCTATATATAGAGGTGATAACTATGCAAATTAGAGAAGCTAGTGAAAAATGGAATATTAGTGAAAGAAGAATAAGACAACTTATTCAAGATGGAAGAATTGAAGGTGCTGAAAAAATAGGTACAACATGGAATATTCCAGATGATACTAATAAACCAATCGATAAAAGAGTAAAAGACGAAATTGAATTCAAAATAGATCTACCTGAAGATTATTTTAATGAAGTTGATGAAAAACTTGCAAAACTAAATAGTAAAAGACCATTACCTAAAGAAGCAACTGAGTCATTACAAAATGCAATTAATCTAGAATGGACATATAACAGTAACGGTATTGAAGGTAATACATTAACACTAAAAGAAACTAAAGTAGTATTAGAAGGTATCACTATAGGTGGTAAGTCTGTAAGAGAACACCTAGAAGCTATAAATCATGAAAATGCTATTGAATATCTAGAAGAATTAATTGGTACAAAAAGTGAAATATCTGAATGGAATATTAAAGGATTACATCAATTAGTTTTAAAAGGTATTGATGATGAGAATGCAGGCAGATATAGAAATCACGATGTAATTATTAGTGGAGCACAACATAGACCACCACAATATATAAAAGTTCCTGAATTAATGGAAAAATTAATAATGAATTATGATGAATGGGATAAATATCATCCAATAGTAAGATCAGCATTATTACATGGAGAATTAGTTAAGATCCATCCTTTCATTGATGGAAATGGTAGGACATCTAGATTGATAATGAATATGGAGCTAATGAGAAGTGGATATGTCCCAGTTATTATTAAAAAAGATAATAGATTAAAATATTATGAAGCACTTGATAAGGCTCATACAACAGGTGATTACACAGATTTTGTTAAATTGGTAACAAAAGCAGAAAATGAAATGTTAGATAGATACTTGGAAGTGATTGATAGTGGAAACAAATAGAGATAGAATAATTCAGGAATTTTCGTCAGGACAAAAAAATGTTGCATTAGTATATAATGAAAAATATGGGAAATGTATTAGAAAAACCAGAAGTGCTAATACATCAACTGCGAGAATAGAAAGAGAAGTAAATATTCAAAATGATTTTAATAGTGAATATTATCCTAAAATTTACTATAGTGAAATAAATTCGAATAATATATTAATATATGAAGAATATGTAGAAGGAAACGATTTGTTTGAAATATTAGCAGGAAATAATATATATAAAAATAATCAAAAAAAGTGTTTAGAATTATTGCTTGATTTAATAGAAGCGTTAGACTTAATTTGGAATAAATCTATTGTTCATAGAGATATAAAACCTAATAATATTAAAATGCGTCCGAATGGGAAACCAGTTATTTTGGATTTAGGAATAGCAAAGTTGCTTGACTCTACTGATAATTTAACTACAAGAATGTGGTTTACACCTGGATATGCACCAATTGAACAATTTACTAATAGAATAGATTTAATTGATAAAAGAACAGATTTTTTTAGTCTTGGGGTAGTTATTTATGAATTGTTTTTTGGGCAAAGATTATTTTTGTCAAATGAAGAAGTTATCTCCAAAAATCCAAATTTTAATCAAGCAGGATTTAGTAATACTCAAAAATTTAATTTAATTATATCAAAATTACTGGAAAAACAAATTTACAGACGATACAGAAAATCTATAGATATCGTTAATGATGTCAAGAATGCTTTGGAGGAATGTTTATGAGTAATAATTTAAAATTATACCATCAATGTGGTTTTAGATCTAAATGGAATTTTGAAGTGTTTCAAGAAGATAATATAGGAGATGGTTTTATCTTGTCTCCATATAATATGAAGAAGGAAGAATTATCTAAAATTGAAGATGAAGAATTAGAAAAAAGTTTTTTTGATCCACAGTTTTACGCATTAGGTGATTATAGAGAGTCATTTCTTTCTTATAACTTCTTGGATTGCGTCGATACACTAAGTGATTATATAAATGATAGAGATTTCATAGCTCAAAAAACAGTGGATTATCAAAATAATCTTTCGGTAGAATACATTACAATACCAACCATAGATTTTGATTTGTTAAATACAACAGATGATTTTGAGTATGTTTACTCTTTAATATCAAGTAATGATTATGAAGGAAATGATAATAATCTAAAAATATTAAATGAAATAATTATAAAACCATTTATAAAAAGAATTAAAGAAATAGAAACAAATAAAAAGGTTTTACTAACTGTAATTTTTGATGAAAATACTGCAAGAAATAATGATAAGTTTGCAGAACTATTAACTTTAATTACAAGTTATGATATTGTTGATGGTATATATATAATTCCAAAATGTTCTAAGTCTTACAAGAGAGTGTCAAATATTCAATTCTTACAAAAAATGATGGAGTTTATAGATATATTAAAATCAATAAATATGGAAGTAATAGTAGGCAATAGTGATATTGAATCGTTATTATATATAGTAGCAGGAGCAGATGCAGTTACTATGGGAAGTTATGAAAATCTAAGACATTACGACGGTACAAGATTTATAAAAAATGAAGGAACTCCTAGATCTCCTGTGCCAAGACTATTTAGTTATAAATTATTACAATGGATTGACTATACTTATTTATATCCAATTAGTCAAAATATTGATATGAATGATTTATTTGAATGTAATAAGTATTATGAAATGACTGTACCTGAAGGGTATAAATGGCACTTTAGCAAATCAGAGCCTTATAAACACTATATGATGAGCTATTCAAATTTAATAAAGAAATTACCACAAGAACAACATGAAAAAATAGAATATGTAAACCAATTGTTTGAAGAAGCAAAAAAAGCTGGTTCAGAGTTATTAAATTGTGGTATAATATTAGATGATAATAGTGGTGGTGCACATATATCACAATGGCAAACTGCATTACTACAATTTGCCAATAAAAAGAAAAAAGGTGATTAGTATGTTTCAAACTGAGAGAGATTTAGTTATTTCTTTGATTGATATGCTTGAAAATAGTAAAGTCAAAATAAAAAATATAAAAGATTTCTTTATTTTACAAGAAGTTGATGGCATGATAGGAAGACCAGATATTCTATTAAAAAGTAAAACTAACACTAAGATAATTACAATAGAAGTTAAATTAAAAAATTGGAAAAGAGCCTTACAACAAGCCTATAAGTATAGAAGCTTTTCTGATATAGCTTATATATGCATGGATGAAAAAAATGTAAAACCGGCATTAGAAAATCTGGATTTGTTTAAAAAATGTAATATTGGATTACTAACCATAAATAGCAAGAATAAAATTAAAATTTATTATGAGCCTACTATGGATCGTGCATTTGTTGAAAACTTACGTGATGTTGCAGAATCTAAATTTAATACTAAATATGGTAATGATATAATGACAACAAAAATAGCTTAGTCATCTTCTAAGCTATCTATAACAGAAACAACAGAGTCGAGGGCAGTACTAAACATATGTGAATATGTATTTAGTGTTTCCTCGATTTTTGTATGTACTAAATACTTTGCCACTAATGTAACATTAGCACCATTATTAATAAGTAATGATGCACATGAATGTCTAAAATCATGGATCCTAATAACTTTTAATCCAGCAAGTGTAGCTAGTTTAGTTCTTCTAAGATATATATTAGAATCAGCTAGGGGTTTAGCATCAGATACAACAAAGAAATCATCATTAAACCCATAATAGTCTTTTTTATCCTGCTCATAAAGCATTTTAAGGTCATTTAACAAGATTTTAGTAATAGGTACTATTCTTCTACTATCTCGTGTCTTAGTATCCGAAAATTCAAATTTAACACGGTTATTTCTTTGTGTTATTTGTTTGTTAACAGATAATACTTTTTTATCAAAATAAATATCTTTCCATGTAAGGCCTTTTAATTCACCTTTACGTAATCCACAGTAATATAATATTTCAAATACACATTTCCATCTTAAGTCTTCTTCATAAGAAATAAACTTTTTAAATTCATCATAAGTATAATAAGCCATTTCTTTTCTACGTTCGTTAGGATCTTGAAACTTCGTCATCTTATTATATACTGCTTGAAAGTTTAAATTATGCCATTTAACACCAAAGTTTAAAATAGATTTAAGAAATTTATAAATATCATTTTTATATCTCAGGGATATATTAAGTTTATTTATTTCTCGTTTCCATTGTTCAAACTGCATAATATTAAAATCTTTCACTTTAACAGGATAGAAGCATTCTATAAACTTTTCTTTGTTATCATATCCATACTTAGTAGTATCTTTCATTATTTCATCGTTATGCATTCTGAATTCATCATATAAGTCTTTAAATGTCATATTATTATCTTCAACTTTATCAGTAGAAGTAACTAAAAACATTCTCTCCTCATCAGATGCTTCCTTTTTAGTTAAATATCTTTTAGATCTATACTGCTTAGTAGCACCAAATGCATCTTTATAGCTAAACTTAAAATACCAAGCTCTACCATTTTTAGTAGGCTTAGGATCTTTATAAACTGCCATCATTTCACCAACTTTCTTGTAGAAATCCCTAATTGGTGATATAATTATAGACGAGAAATCTCCAAAATTATATTTATTATAATTATTAAAGTTTACCAGACTTTTTAATTAGGGATTTTTCACTTTGATCACTGTTTCAGCAGTGGTCTTTTTTTAATCATAATATCTTTTAACTTGAACTACAGAACCAATAATTCTAAAGTTATCATATTCAATAGTACCTTTTAAATAAGTAGTAGGTTTAAAATCACCACCAAGATTTAAAGGCGTAACCATTATTCCATCATTTATAGTAATAAGTTTTCTAATTGTTGCTATATCTTGTCCTTTTTCCATAACACAATAAAATCCATCTTTAGTCATCTTATTTTGTTCTCTAAGTATTATACAATCATTTTGATGAAACTCAGGATCCATAGTATTGTCAGGCATAATTAATCCAAAATAACTTTGTTTGTTCTTTATCCATTCTGGAGGTATTAATTCTTCACCAACTTTAAATGCATTAGTTTTATCAGATAATATATTTCCAAAATATATTTTAGAAAAAATATCAACTATAACAGTATCATCATTTAATAAATCATCTTCATCTTCAATAATCTCTTCAATTAAATCAGATTTCTTGATACCAAAGTAATCAGCAATCATATTTATTTTTTCCACTCTTGGAAATATTCTTCCAGTACACCAATCAGTTAGAGTAGTGTAAGGAACATTTAATCCTTTAGCAAGTTCTTTTCTAGATACCTTGCGGTCTTTCATGATCGTATTAAGGTTATGTATAAATACATCTCTGCTATCCATATTGTTACCTCCTATAATATAAGTATAGCTTACTTTACGAAAACATTCAAGTAAAATTATGAAAATTTCGTAATTTCTATTTACAATTAAAATTTTTTGTAATATTATTAAAATAGGAAGGAGGTCAAAATAAGTGCAGGCTACGTTAAGAGCAATTCGTGTGTACTTAGGTATAAGCATTGATGAAGCAGCTAGAAGAATTGGAATACCAAAGAATAGATTAATAGCTATCGAAAAACATAGAACATGTCCTTCATGGCAATTAATTAAAAGATTTATGAGAGTATATGATATACCTTCTGTTAATAATTTGTTGGTATCTAACAAAAAAGAAGAAATCAAAATGCATTATAAGTTTTCACACGATCCAATTGTTAGATGTAGTAGTAAAGAAGTAAATGAAGTATGTAGTAAATAGAATTTTATATCATGCAGTATCGATATATTTTTTTATAATTTTATATTACGAAAATATCGTAATTAAAGAGTCTGGTAAACTTTAATGAAATAATAAAAAGGAGATTGAAAAAAATGAAAAGTAAAACAATATTATCGGCAGATGAAATGCTAGAAATACTAAATAGTCAGTGGGCTACTGTACAAGATATAATGAAAATAGGTGCTGTGGGAAGAAATAAAGCAAGAGATATTAAAAATAAAATATCAGATGAAATTATATCAAGTGGATTTAAACTACCTAATAACTTAGTACCAATGGAGAAAGTAATTGATTATTTTAAAATCAATATAGATTTTTTAGTATCAATTAATAATTCTAAACATGGGAACTTATAATAAAGAAAAATATTATTACTTTATGCTTAAATCAAACTTTTTTGATAATGATGTATTAAAATACTTACAATCTGAACCTAATGGATATGAAAAAATAATTTTATATTTTAAACTTATATTTAAAACAATAAACAAAGATGGATATCTAATAAAAAAAGTAGGATCTAAAAAGATTCCATACACAATAAAAGAATTATCAACAGAAACTAATCATTCTGAAGAATTAATAAATGAAGCAATAGAATATTATATGGATACAGGAATGATAGAAAAAAGAGATGATAAATACTATATAGAAGATGCATTAGTACTTACTAATCAAACTACAGTAGGTGCTATGAATATGAGAGAATATAGAATTAAGAATCCTGACAAAAGTAAGTCAAAATGTAAGAAAAAATGTAAGCCAAATAGTAAGGTATATATAGATAATAAAAATAATAAACATAATTTAGAAATTATAACTAATAAAAAAGAAGTAGAAATAAATAAAAAAGAGTATCAAGACATAATAGATTATTTAAACTATAAAACTAATTCTAATTTTATATTAATAGATGAGTATAAGAAATTAATAGCTAATATATTAAAAAAATATACAATTAATGATATTAAAATAGTTATAGATAAGAAAACAAGCGAGTGGATTAATAATCCTAAAATGAAACCATATCTTACACCGGAAACATTATTTGGCCCTAAATTTGAAAGATACTTACATCAACAAGCAAAAGCTAAAACTATCCAAGATATATCTTTAGAAGAAATCAGAAGAGCTAAAGAAATGAGAGATAGACAAAATGGATAAGTTGGATTTTGTTGAAGGAATCAAAATACTATCATCTTGTTATCAAAAAGTAATTAGTAATGATGATATTTCAATATGGTATGAAATGTTACAAGATATAGAATCAGAAGTATTTAAAAAAGCAATTATAGAACTTTGTAAAGAAAGAACTTATATGCCAACTATACATGATATCTTAGATAAAACTAAAGTAGTTAAGAATAATTATTATTTATCTATTTTAGAACAAATGAAAAAAGATGGATACTTTAAATTAGGAGTAGTACCATTATCGCCAGAACAAGAAGAAAGAAACTATGATAAATCTATTAGATGGATAGAAAGAGGAATCATACCAGGATTTTTATTAGAAGATATGCAAAAGTACATTAATCATAGTAAAAGAATAAATAGTAAAAAGCATTATCAAATAGAAAACAATAGGTAGTCCCCCCTAGGGTATATGAATAAAAAAACAGAAAATATCACGACCGACAGCCCACCTATATTCACACAAATTTATTTTTTCCGTGAGTTTTTTGGAAAACAAAAAGAGTATTAGAACAAAAACTAATACTCAATTTTTTTAAAATCTAATGGATCTTCACTAATGATCTCTAAAGAATACTTCATTTTTAATAGTTTAATTACCTCAGCTTTTACCTTATCATAATCTTCATCATCACTAACATTAAAGATATCTTTAGCAGAATTATAATGTTGATAGAAAGTTGCTTCCCACATAGCATTCCTACTAAAAGAACTAGCAATATAAAATGCAATTACCTCAGGCATAACATAAGTAATAATATACTTATGATAATTATCATAAAAAGGATTTATAACTTTTTCTAATTCTTCATCAGAAATATCCTCATCGGTACATTTTCTAATCATACAATTCCTCCAATTCCTTGTATTAATCACTTAAAATTAAAAATTAGTCAAGATTATTGATACAATTCGGTAATTTCTGGTACGAATTGGTCGTAAAATATCAAAATTTGTCGAATTGTATGTTATAATTTTATATGAGAGATATCTTGGGAGGTATTGTTATGATTGATAATTTAATGTACATGATGCAGACTACAACAGTTGAACAACTTAAAACAGAGATAGATAAAAATACATTTGCTGATAAAAATTTAAAAGATTTTAACAAAGGAAAAGAAGTCGTAGATAATTTGCTTGAATTAAACAAAACCAATGTAGATGATTCAGTTAAGTATGCTTTGCTTCTTTATTGTATGTATAAAATAAAAGGTGGTAAGTAATATGAATGAACAAGAATTAAAAAAATTAGAAGATAAACTATGGGCAGCAGCAGATAAAATGAGAGGTGCTGTCTCAGTTTCAGATTATAAATTTATAGTATTAGGTTTAATATTTTTAAAATATATATCTGATTCTTTTGAAGAAAAGTATAAAGAACTTGTAGATGAAGGAGCGGGATTAGAAGAAGAAAGAGATTGTTATACTGCTGAGAATATTTTCTATGTCCCTAAAAATGCTAGATGGGAATACTTAGTAGAACACTCTAAAGACTCAAATATTGGAGAAATAATAGATGATGCATTAACTTTAATAGAAAAAGAAAATTTATCATTAAAGAATGTACTACCTAAAAACTATAATTCACCTACTATGAGAAATGTAAATCTTGGAGAATTATTAGATTTATTTACAAATATTAAAGTCGGTACTAAAGAAGCTAAAGAAAAAGATTTACTTGGTAGAATTTATGAATACTTCTTAGGCCAATTTGCTAAGAATGAATTACAAAAAGGTGGAGAATTCTATACACCTGCTTGTTTAGTTAGAACTATGGTTGAGTGTATAGAGCCTTTTAAAGGTAAAGTATATGATCCCGCTTGTGGTTCTGGTGGTATGTTCGTTCAATCTATGAAATTTGTAGAAGAACACCAAGGTAATATTTATAACATTGGTATTTATGGACAAGAGAAGAATCCAACTACATGGAGACTTGCGAAGATGAACTTAGCTATACGTTCTATGTATGGAGATTTAGGAAAGTATGCTGCTGATACTTTTACAGAAGACCTACACAAAGATTTAAAAGCGGATTTTATTCTAGCAAATCCACCATTTAACTTAGAATGGGATAGAGATAAAGTTGAAAATGATTCTAGATGGAGATATGGTTTAGCACCAAAGAATAATGCTAACTACGCTTGGTTACAACATATGATATCCAAACTATCTCAAAATGGTAAGATGGCTTGTATACTTGCTAATGGTTCTTTGTCAGCTGGTGGACAAGAGGGAGAAATTAGAAAAAATCTTATTGAAAACGATTTGGTTGATTGTATTCTTGCTATGCCTACTAATCTATTCTATACAGTAACAGTACCATGCTCTATATGGATTATAAATAGGAACAAAAAGCAAAAAGGTAAAACACTATTTATAAATGCAAATAATCTAGGAAATATGGTTACTAGAAGATTAAGAGAGTTATCAGTTAGTGATATAAAAGAGATAGCTGATACATATCATAACTATCAGAATAATGATAACTACGAAGATATAAAAGGTTTCTGTTATTCAGCTACTATTGATGAGATTAAGAATAACGATTATGTATTAACACCTGGAAGATATGTAGGTGTTGAAGATAATAATGAAGATAGTATTCCTTTTGAAGAAAAGATGAAGAATATTACTTCTGAATTATCAACACAATTTGAAGAGTCACATAGACTTGAAGAAGAAATTAAGAAGAATCTAAAAGCAATTGGCTATGATATATAATCATACAAATTGTGATTTGTAAGAGAAAGGAGTTAAATATGGACTATAAAGTAGTAAAATACTCTGAAATTGGAAAAATAAGAAGTGGTAAAAGACTTCCGAAAGGACATACTGTTAGTGAAGAAATTTCAGATAATAAATATATTAGAGTTAGAGATATTAATAATGGATCAATTGATTCTTCAATAGTTCAATACATAAGTGATGAAGCTGCTGAAAAATTGGAAAGATATAGAGTAAAAACTCGAGATGTAATTATTTCAGTTGTTGGAACTGTTGGAGCAATTGCTCAAATAGAAGAATCATTAAATGGTGCATATTTAACTGAAAATTGTGATAACTTACAAGTAGATGAATCTATATGCTTAAAGGATTATTTAAAATATTACTTATTATCTGAAGATGGTAGTAAAGAAATAATAGCTAATACAGTTGGAAGCACACAACCCAAGCTGCCTATATATGGTATAGAAAATTTTAATATAAAATTACCTAGTATAGATAATCAAAAGAGGATTGTGCGATTACTTAATTCAATAGATGATAAGATTAAAATTAATAATCAGATAAATAATAATTTGTATGAACTATCTCAAAGAATCTATAATCAATGGTTTGTTGATTTTGAATATCCAATAGCATTAGGTGAAACCTATAGATCAAATGGTGGTAATTTCATAGAAGTTGATGGAATGATGATTCCAGATGAATTTAAAGTTTGCAAGTTAGATGAAATATGTGATTGTCAAAATGGACACGCTTTTTATAAAGAAGGATATGATGATTCGGGATTAATGGTAATAGACTTAGGTAATGTTAGTTTACAAGGTAACTTTATCTACACTAATGCCGACAAATACATTAACAAAGATAGAATACCTAATGAAAAATTTATTGTTAAGAAGAATGATTTAGTTATGATTATGACAGATAGAAAAGCAACTATGGATTTATTGGGAAAAACTGCCAAAATATATGAAAATAAGGAGTTTGCTCTTAATCAAAGAATTTATCGTATTCGACCAACAATAAATGTTAACTATGTTTATAGTTTCTTGAATAGTAATACTACATTAGATAAATTAAAAGGTGTAGCATTAGGTAGTGTTCAAAAATATGTAAATACTAATCATATTAATGATTTAAAAATAATAGTTCCATCTGTTGAAATTATGAGTGAGTATTCAATGGTCGTTGATCCTATATTTAAACGAATGGAAGAAAATATATTAGAAAATAGAAATCTAGAAATAATAAGAGATACATTATTACCAAAATTAATGAATGGTGAAATAGATTTAGATAATATAGAAATTTAATCATATAAATTGTGATTTGTTTTATAAGGAAGTGATAAGTAATGTTTAATGAAGAACAATTAGAAGATGCTACTTTAAGTATCTTAGAGGGTTTAGGTTATGAAAGACTAAATGGTTATGATATTGATAGAGATTATCATAGTGTTTTTATGGATGATACTTTATTTGATAATCTATGTAGAATTAATAAAGATTTTACTGATAGTCAGATACAAGAAGCTATTAAAACTATAAAGTCTTTATCACATGGTAACCCTATTGAAGATAATAAGATCTTTACTAGATATTTACTAGAGGGTGTTCCTGTTCAAGTCAAAACTAATACTGGTTATCAATATAAGAATGTTAAATTAGTTGATTTTGATAATATTAACAACAATCACTTCCAAGCAATTCAACAATTTACTATTATAGAATTTGATACTAAAAGGCCAGATATAATTATCTTTATAAATGGTATTCCTTTAGTAGTAGTTGAACTTAAAACGGCTACTAATGAAGATGTTAAATTAGAAGATGCTTATAATCAATTAACTGGGTATAGAAATGTTTATATACCATCCTTATTTAAGTACAACCAATTCTTGGTTATTAGTGATGGTGTTACTGCTAAAGCTGGTACTATTACAAGTCCATATTCTAGGTTTAGTGATTGGAAAAAAGTTGAAGATAATGATGAAGTATATGAGAATATGCCTACACATGAAACGCTATTTAATGGGATGTTTAGAAAAGATAGACTATTAGATATTATTCAAAACTATATCCTATTTAGTGATGATAAAAAGATACTTGCTCAATATCATCAATACTTTGGAGTTAAGAAAGCTATTCTTTCTACTGTTACTAATGGTGTTAAAACTGGTAAAGCTGGTATAGTATGGCATACGCAGGGATCAGGGAAATCATTTAGTATGGTATTCTATTCTGGTAATATGATTAAGTTGTTAAATAACCCTACTATAGTAGTGGTTACTGATAGAAATGATTTAGATAATCAATTATATGAAACTTTTGTTAAGTGTGATTATTATCTAAAACAAAAACCACAAAAAGCTGAATCAAGAAAATCACTTGATGATATGTTAAAAGATAGAATTGCTGGTGGTATATTTTTTACTACACTACAAAAATTTGAAGAAGAAACAGGATTATTTAGCGATAGAGATGATATTTTAGTTTTAGTAGATGAAGCTCATAGATCACATTATGGATTAGAAGCTACTATGAAGATAGATTATGAAACCAATGAAGCTAAAGAAAAATTTGGTACTGCTAAATATCTTCATAATGCTTTACCTAATGCAATTTATATTGGATTTACTGGAACGCCTGTAGAAACAAAAGATAAATCTACATCATCTATATTTGGAGATGTTATTGATACTTATGATATGACACAAGCTATATTAGATGGTTCTACTGTTCCTATTATGTATGAATCAAGAATGGCTAGAGTAGGTCTAAATCAAAAAATATTAGATGAAATAGATAACTATTATAAGTTTATTGAAGACGAAGGTGTAGCCGATGCATATGCTATAAATAAATCTAAACAAATGATGGCTAAGATATCTCAAGTAATTGAGGATCCTGATAGATTAGAGTTAATTGTTAAAGATATTATTAGTCACTTTGAAGAAAGAAAAGATATGGTAGCAGATCATGCTATGGTAGTTGCTTATTCAAGAAAAGCTGCTTATATAATGTATCAAAAGTTCTTAGAGTTAAGACCTGATTATAAAGATGTAGTTAATATGATTATTACTCCATCTAATAAAGATTCTGAAGAAATGCAAAAAGCTATTGGCACTAAAAATGATAAAAAGGAATTAGAAATTAGATTCAAAAATGAAGCTGATGATCCTAATGAGAAATTTAAGATAGCTATTGTAGTTGATATGTGGCTTACTGGATTTGATGTTCCAAGATTAGGTGTTATGTATATAGATAAGCCTATGAAAGCTCATAATTTAATGCAAGCTATTGCAAGAGTTAATCGTGTGTATAAAACAAAACCTGCTGGATTAATAGTTGATTATATAGGATTAAAAGCATGGTTATTAGATGCATTAAAAACATATACTACAAGGGATCAAAGACAGGTAGTAGATAATAACGAATTAGTAAATGCACTAAAAGATAAAATTGAAATTATTGATGGAATATTAGATGGATTTGATTATTCTAGCTTTAATGATTTAGATAATACAGGTAAATATAATCTAATTAAAGATGGAGCAAATTTGGTATTAAGCTCTGAAGATAAAAAGAAAAGATTTATGAAGCATAGTTTAGATGCTAAGAATCTTTATACTTTATGTAATGGTATATTAGAACAATATTATAAAGAAAAAGTGTTATTTATTATTTCAGTTAGATCATTTATATCAAAGATAACTAATGAGAATAAATTAGATGTATCTGAAATAAATAGAAATGTTGGGGTAATGCTTGAACAATCAATTAGAGAAGATGAGTTGATTAATCTTGGAGAGTTATCTAGAGGTAATAGTTTAGAGTTATTAAGTGATACTATGCTTAATAAGTTAAGAAGTTTAAAAGATAAGAATGTAGCAGCTGAAATACTATCAAGAGCCATTAAAACAACAATTAGTGATATTGGTAAGATAAACTTAACATTACAGGAAAAATTTTCAACTAAATTTAATAAGATAGTAGATGCTTATAATGAAAGAACTGATATAGCTGATATAGAAAAAATCATTGAAGAAATGATTAAATTAAAGAAAGAAATTGAAGATGAATTAGAAAAAGGAAATGAATACGATTTGTCTTCTGAAGAAAAAGCATTCTTTGATGCTTTAGGGGCTGATCCAGAAATTAAAGAATTAATGCAAGATGAAACTTTAGTTCAAATAGCTAAAGAATTAGTAGAAATTATTAATGAAAATTTAACCTTAGATGCTTTTAAAAGAGAAGATGCTAGAGCTCGAATTAGAGTTAATATAAGAAGATTATTGATTAAGTATAACTATCCTCCAGTAAAAAGAGAAGGAGCAGTTGAACAAGTTATTAGACAAGCAGAATTAAAGTATGCAAATAATTAGAAAACTATTTTAGCTTTATATAAAAAATGCTATAATATATTTAGATAATAGAGTGTGTTTCATTTTTTAAGATGGAATATGCTCTTTTTTGATTGGAGGTAATGAAATGGATCTAAAAGATGTAATAGATGATTATTTAAAAAACAAATTTATTAATTATGCGATTTTGATTAAAGGTGAATGGGGATCAGGAAAAACTTTTTTTGTCAAAAAAAATGTAGTTAAAAGATATGACAATGCACTTTATATATCATTATATGGTATTTCTTCTATAGATAAATTAAGTGAGAAAATATATTTAGAAATAATTAAATCTAAGGCAACAACAAATTGCATAAGTAAATTTTTTCGAAAATTACATAAAAAGATATTTTTCAAAATATTATTTTTTATACCAATTTTGATTTTTAAAATATTAAAATTTCTTTACGAACTATTATTTAGATTTATTTGGATTATTACTTATAATTTAATAAATTTGAAATTTAATATAAATATTTCATCATTAAATAAAAAGGATTTCTATGGAATTCTAAAAATGTATAAAAAATTAGATAAATATATTTTAGTAATAGATGATTTAGAAAGATGTAATATACCTATAGAAGAGACTATGGGATTTATTAATGATTTTGTAGAGCACAATAATATGAAATGTATATTAATTGCTAATGAAGATGAAATATATAAAATTCAATCAGAAAATATTGAATTAAAAATATTAACTGCTACTAATGAAAAAATAGAGTTCTATGATAATAAGAAAGAACCTGATAGATATAGCCCTAAACAAAATGGAAAGTTAGATAATAAAGACTTAAAAAATAGAATAGAGTATCTATATAATGAAAATAACAAATATAAAATAATTAAAGAAAAGCTTATAGGTAAGGAGTTCACATTTATTCCTAAATTAGAAGAAATATATGATAATCTTGCCTTTAAATACAAAAATATAGATTACTTTTATGATATATTAAATAATACCAAGCTATCAGTTATTAATACAATGAAATTTAATAACTTTAACAATATTAGAACATTAGATTTTTACTTTGATAATTTTTATCACATATATAAGTACATAAATAATTTTGTAAAAGAATGTAGAATATCAGAAGATTTTATATACAGCAATATATGTTCAAGTATTATTAATGGCTGTATTTCTATGAAAAAAGGATATGGAATAAGATGTTTGCCAAGTAGTAAAAGATTCGATTATATATCATACAATGAGGATAAAAGTTCAATATTTCAATCAAATATGTTTTTAAATTTTGATTTTGTTAATGAATATTTGATATATAATTACATAGAAAAAAGTAATATAGAAGAAACACTAAAAGAATTTGCAGATTCAAATTGTGATAAATTATCTGAAGATGATCCATTTAATCTTTTAAATGAATATTGGTATTATTCATCCGATGAAATAAATAAGATTTTAGATGACATATACAATAATATTAAATCTAATAAGTATAGCCCGTCATTATATAGATTAATAATCAAAAAATTATCATGTTTAGAAGCTATGGATTATAAAGAACCAATTATAAAGCAAATAGTTGAATTGATTAGATTAAAAGTTTCGTCAGGAGACAATATTAAAATTGATGAATATGAATTGTTTTCAGATGACGCTGCATCACATATTTATTCAAATTATATTCAAAAAATAAAGGATGATATTAAAAGTGGTTCCACAATTAAGAGTAATATCCTTCTTGATGAAATCTTCAGAAACGATGATTGGGCATTAGCTTTTTATAAATATGTTGAACAGTTAAAACCAGAAACACTAATAGACAAAAAATTCTTTTCAGCACTTGATTATAAAAAAATAATAGGAAAATTGTTGAATTCAAATATTAAAAATGTTTATTACTTTAAGTATTCATTAGATCATATATATGGATTTGCAAATTTAAAAGATTACTATGCTTCTGATTTAGATTGTTTAAAACAATTTAAAAAAGAATTAAATAAAGAGTTAAATAATAAAAATATAAAAGATCCTATGTTGAAATATCCATTTAAAATATTATTAGAAAAATTAGATAATGTTATATCTGTATTAGAAGCCTAGCAATAGGCTTTTTTATATATGTTAAAGATAAAAAATAATTTTTAGGTACAATTTAGGTACAAAAATACTAAAAAACCACGGTAAATGACGGTTTATGCCAATATAAAAAGGCCAGTATTTAAAGGGTTTAACACAATTTGGTCTCTTCTAACTGAAGAGAGCAGGCCCCCCTGAAGAGAGCAGGCCCACTAGTGTTGATCGTTTGCGTGCCAACCTTGTTTGGCGTGTGTATGGTTATGGGTATGGCATTCACAACTTTGCTGCTCTCTCTCATTTTGTTATACCTTCAATCTATCTAAAAACTAATGTCATAATAGAAAGTGGTAGTAGTACTAATCCGTATATACTTTCTTTAGATGTGTAATTGAATATTAAATAAGTTATATATATAAATATATTGTTAATACTAATATTGGTGATATTATGCAATATGATATTAGAAGTGATTTATTAATTGAGGCATTGTCTATTGATACTGATGGTATAGTAAGTGATGTTAGAAATGAAAATAATTTAACGATTACAACTGTAGATGTAATTGATGAGGATATTACTAAAAAAAAGAAGGGAAAATATATTACTATTGAGTTTAATGATATAAATAGTGATAAAGAAAATCTTAAGATTGAGTTAAGAAAGTCGCTTGAGTATTTGTTTAAAATCAATAATATAATGAAGGATAGTAGTGTTTTAGTTATTGGTCTTGGTAATGCAAAAAGTACTGCCGATAGTTTGGGCCCTTTGGTGATAGATAATATAATAGTAACAAGGCATTTAGAGGAACTTGGATATAATAATATGAGAACTGTAAGTGCAATAAAACCAGGTGTAAAGGGAGAAACTGGTATAGAAACTAAGGATATAATAAAGGGAATAATAGATGTAATAAAACCGGATTTTATTATTGCTATTGATTCTCTTGCTAGTAGTTCTATATCAAGGATAAATAAGACAATACAACTTACTGATACTGGTATACATCCTGGCAGTGGTGTAGGTAATAAGAGAGAAGAGTTGAGTAAAGATACAATATCTATTCCTGTTATAGCTATAGGTATACCTACTGTTTGTGATGCAGTTACAATAGTAAATGATACGATAGAAGAGGTATATAAGCATTTTGCAATAACTACTAAAAGTATAAATAATCCAGTATTTAAAATGACACCATTATCTAGTATAAAAGTTGATAATTATACTCCATTAAATAAAGATGAGAAAGAGAAATTATCTGGATTAATAGGAACTCTTTCTTATGAAGATAGAAAAGCTTTAATATACGAAGTTCTTTTGAAAACGAATTATAATTTAATGGTAACACCTAAGGAAATAGATTTTATAATAGATAAATTAAGTGATTTAATAAGTATAGGTATAAATGAAGTTTTACATGATTTTAATCTATAATCGACAATTTTTATAATATGATTTATATATTATTTAATTGGGTGATTTTATGAAGTTAAAGGGAAGAAAACATATTTTATTAAAACCATTATTAGTTTTAGTATTTATGTTTTTTATTTGTTATATGACAATAGAATATTTAAGTAATAATATAGAAATATCTAATGAGGAATATGTTCGGTTATTACTTAGTGATTCTTATAAGAGCAAAGATAGTAATTTTTATTATAATGTGATTAGTTTTTTTACTGATAAATTTAATCCGAAGGAAATGCTTAATATTCCTGAAAATAAGGAAGTTAAGATAAAAAACAAATTTGTTAGTAATCCTAATAAAAAGATTATTACTGATCCAGTATTATATATTTATAATACTTATCAATATGAAGAATATAATAGTAAAGATAATATATTTGATATTACGCCTAATGTAATGATGACTTCATATATATTAAGTGAGAAATTAAATAATTTGGGTATAAGTAATATAGTTTTGGATATAAATTTAGATAGTTTAAATGATAGTGATTATATGAAAGTAACTAATAAAATATTAGCAGATAAGAAAAAGGAATATCCTAGTTTAAAATATTTTATTGATATTAGTCGTGATAGTATAGATTCTAATGTTAAAAGTATTAAAATAGATAATAAGAACTATGCTAGAATATTATTTATGATAAATAAAAGAAGCACTAATTATAGTGATAATTTAGAACTTGTTTTGAAATTGAATTCTAGATTGAATGAAATTTATCCAGGTATAACAAGAGGAATAAGTAAAGATAAGAATAGTGATTATGATGGGATTAGAATTGAATTTGGCAATATTTTTAATGATTATGATGAGGTAATTAATACTGTAGATGTGTTTTCGAATATATTTAAAGAGGTATTATATGAATAAAGAATCTGCTGTAAAAACTGTATTTATTTTGCTGTTTATATGTTTTTTAACTATTTATATATCACAGGCAACTGGCTATTATGAGTATAAACTTCATAAGAAAGCAGAATTAACAAAGGAACAAATAAAAAAGTTTGAAAATGATGTTAAGAATAATGAAAAAATTGATTTAAATGATTATTTAAAGGATGGTGTAAAAGATTATTCAAATAGTGTTTCTAAAATGGGAACTGATTTTTCTAATGTAACTAGTAAATATATAAAAAAAGGAATAGATGGTATGTTTAAAATTATAGATAGTTTGCTTACGTAGTTTACAAAATACTCATTTTAAGATATTATTATAATGTGGTGGATTATATGAACGATTTAAGTAAGTATAAGTTAAGTTATAATGATTATAAAATAGATATTAGTGTTATAAATAAGTTGTGTTTAGATATAGATGGTGATAATAAGGAATTGTCAATCTTGGAAGTTGTAGTTACAAAAAAGAACGGAAGTGTCGTTTATTTGGGTGATTTTTATGGATTGCTTCCTAAGGTTTTGAGTAATGATGAGATTAGCAAAATGATATCTTATTTAATGGATAATATTGATTATATATTATATGAAAATTCTAGGTTCATTGGAGTGTTTGATGGCAAAGAAGTGACTTTAAATGATAAAATAACTGCTGTTTTAAGAAGAAAAATGAATAATAGTAGTGAACTTGAATTAAAGAACATTTATGAAGAATATATGAGTATGAAGAAAGATACAAAAGAACATGTGAAATATGCTCATTTTTTAGAATTATATTTTAATAGCCATAAGATACCAGATTCAATAGTAGGATCTTACTTAGGAAAAAGAAGAAAATCTATATTGGATTATGATGATGTTTCTTGTGAAATAAAGAAAGATTTTAATATGAATGTTTATGATAGTACATCTACTTATGAATATGAGAATAATTTGGAATTATTAAGTAAATTAAATATAGAAATAAATGAAAAAGTAGAGGAACTTAAGGTATTAGAGAGTTTTATTAATAAGATAGATGATTTGTTAATGTTTCAAAATAATAATATTAAAACGAAAAAAGAGATTGGAACTATTGAACAAGAATTAGATGAATTGAAAATGTTTGACAAAAGAAAAAAAGAATTGAAGCAGAGATTAAAAGAATTAAAAAAAGGATTTATTAAAATTGATATGGTTAAAGTGAGAGATGAATTAAAAGTTGATATTTCAGAAAGGTATACGAGTAAGTATGCGGATACTCATGGTATAATAGCTTTATATGATAGGTTATCTTTAGAAGATTTATATCAAGTGTTTAATGAAATACATAGTGTAAGAGAAAGACAGCATTTGAGGTTGTTAGATAAGTATAATAATGTATCTGAAATGGTTCATTATCATGAAGAAAACTTTGTTGATATTGGAGATTTATATGATAGAGTGGATAATAGTAATAGAAAAAAATCATAAAAAAAAGAAAATGTATACTTGTCAATGATGTGAAACAAAATTTATAAAAAATTAATTCAGTATAAT
>ERZ779941.174-NODE-174-length-33436-cov-9.474102_pt1 | contig 33436 bp, 32 predicted proteins | sample MGYA00511952_ERZ779941 | MGnify/ENA primary metagenome ERZ779941 (study PRJEB29588, sample SAMEA2142846) | human gut metagenome | biome: human gut; feature: human-associated habitat; material: faeces | place: Denmark | collected 2008/2010 ...
CCGCCATAGAGGCAGTGACAGCGCTTTTCTTCTTCATAAGCTCCTTATAGACCCTGGCCTTTTCCGCCCCTTCCTTCAGAGGTACCAGCTGCTCATCCAGAAGGGCCACCATGTCCTGCACCCGGTCCATATTTTCCGCTGTCTTTTCCAGCTTCCGGAGCCCCTCATTCTTCCGCATGCGGTACAGGCTGATGCCAGCTACGTCCTCAAAAATCAGACGCCTCTCATCGGGTCGGGCCGTCAGTACCTGGTCCACCCGGTTCTGCCCGATAATGGCCAGAGAGCCCCGCCCCAGACCTGTATTGGCCAGAAGCTCCTGTATATCCTTCAGCCGGCAGCTCCTCTTGTTGATTTTGAAATCACTGTCCCCGCTGCGGAGAAGCCTTCTGGTAATGGCCACTTCCGTGGTATCCAGCGGCAGTTCATGGGACGAGTTATCCAGCACCAGCTGTACTTCCGCTCCATTCTTTGCCTGCCTGGTTTCAGAGCCGGAAAAAATAATGTCCTCTGCCTTCTGTCCCCGAAGGTTCCTCACATTCTGCTCTCCCAGCACCCAGCGCACTGCATCGGAAATATTACTCTTTCCGCAGCCGTTGGGTCCCACGATCACCGTCATGCCATCAGCAAATTCTATGGTAGTTTTATCTGCAAAAGACTTGAAGCCCTGCAGTGTCAAACGCAGTAATTTCATAGTATCTCCTTGTGTTCCTTTTCAAAGCTGTATCGCTCCTTATTATACAGGAAATGGGGGAAGTCTGCTTGCGAAAGGTTTCCTATTCGGCTTGAAACAATGGTATCCACCCCGACAGAAAACTATTTGCGAAAGGTTTCCTATTCGGCTTGAAGCAATGGTATCCACCCCGACAGAAAACTATTTGCGAAAGGTTTCCTGTTCAGCTTGAAGCAATGGTATCCACCCCGACAGGAAACTATTTGCGAAAGGTTTCCTGTTCGGCTTGAAGCAATAGTATCCATCCCGACAGGAAACTATTCGCAATAAGTTTCCTGTTCAGCTTGAAGCAATGGTATCCACCCCAACAGGAAACTATTCTCAATAGGTTTCCCCTTCGGTATGAAACAAATGGTATCCATCCCGACAGGAAACTGTTCACAAGAGTTTTCTATTCGACTTGAATCAATGGTGTGCATCTCGAAGGGAAACTATTTGCGAACATCCCATCAAAAAACTGCGAAAGGAAGTCCTTTCGCAGTTTTCATTATTTATTCTCCAAACACCGGAGGCAGGGGGCTGTCGTCAGAAGGTGCAGGCGGAAGCGGGGAGTCGCTGCTGTCTGTGTCATCCTTCTTCGGTTCCTCGCCGGGCGCGTAGATGGAGTGATACTTGAAGAGGTTTTCTACCTGGGTATGGTTGATGGTTTCTACTTCCATCAGTGCCTTGGCCATGGCGTGGAGCACAGGCAGATTATCTGTCAGTGCCTGCATGGTGTCATTGTAGGCTTCATCCAGGTACTTATGCATTTCTTCATCGATAATGGTGGCTACAGTTTCACCGTAGTTTCTTTCAGAACCCAGCTGCTTGCCCAGGAAAATCTGCTCCTGGTGTTCGCCGAAAATCATGGGTCCCAGACGGTCGCTCATGCCCCATTCCATAATCATCTTGCGGAGGATGGAGGTGACCTGCTGCAGGTCTCCGGAAGCGCCGCTGGAGATTTCGTTGAAAATAATCTTTTCAGCGCAGCGTCCGCCTAAAGCTACGCGGATCTGAGCCAGAAGGTGGGATTTGGTAATGAAGGACCGTTCTTCATGGGGCAGCATCATGGTGTAGCCGCCAGCCTGTCCACGGGGAATGATGGTGACTTTATGCACCGGATCTGCATCCTTCAGAAGGGTGGCCATAATGGCATGGCCCGATTCATGGTAAGCCGTGAGTTTTCTTTCTTCATCGCTCACCCGGTGGCTCTTTCTTTCAGGACCGTAGGAAACTTTTTCAGATGCCTCTTCCAGATCTGCCATGGAAATAGTTTTTCTGTTATCCCTGGCTGCCAGAAGGGCTGCTTCATTCAGCATATTGGCCAGGTCGGCGCCGGTGAATCCCGGTACTTTCTTGGCAATGGTAGGCAGGTCCACATCCGGTTCCAGCGGTTTATTTCTTGCATGGACACGGAGAATGGCGATACGGCCTCTGAGGTCCGGACGGCCTACTACTACGCGGCGGTCAAAACGACCGGGGCGCAGGAGGGCAGGGTCCAGGATATCAGGACGGTTGGTGGCTGCCAGAGTAATGATGCCTTCATTGGAACCGAAACCGTCCATTTCTACCAGGAGCTGGTTCAATGTCTGTTCCCGTTCATCATGTCCGCCGCCCAATCCGCTTCCGCGCTGACGGCCTACGGCATCGATTTCATCGATAAATACAATGCAGGGCGCATTCTTCTTTGCCTGGGCGAAGAGATCACGCACGCGGGACGCACCAACACCTACGAACATTTCCACAAAGTCGGAGCCTGAGATGGAGAAGAAGGGTACCTTGGCTTCCCCGGCCACTGCCTTTGCCAGAAGGGTCTTGCCGGTACCTGGAGGTCCCACCAGCAGGACGCCCTTGGGAATCTTGGCACCAATAGCGGTGTACCGTCCAGGATTCTTCAGAAAATCCACCACTTCCGACAGTTCTTCTTTGGCTTCATCTTCACCGGCCACATCGTTAAAATTCACGTGCACCTGGCCTTCACCGGTCATTTTAGCTCTGGACTTGCCGAAGCTCATAACCCGTCCGCCGCCGCCCTGGGTCTGGTTCATCATCCAGAACCAGACGGCAATGAGGATGATAATGGGAAGCAGATTGGACAGAAGGCTCATCCACCATGCCGGCTGTTCCGGCGGTTTGGCAGTAATGGCCACATTGCCGTCACTCAGCTTATTGAGAAGCTGGGTATCATTGTCAGGAATGTATGTGGCAAATTCAGTGCCGTCTTTCATCTTCCCGGTAACTGCGTTATTTGTCATCACCACCGAGGATACATTCTTCTTTTCCACCTGTGAAATAAAGTCACTGTAGGTGATTTCCGAATGTTTTTCCTGGGGATGAACAAATGTATTGAATATGGACACTGCGATGATGATGAGAAGCACGTAGAGTGCCACATTCTTAATAAATTTATTCAATATATTCCTCCTTCTCATGATCTGTGCAATAAAAGCCCATTTGACCGGTTGGGGAAGCACGATTCAATCGGTGCTTTCCACCATCCACCCCGCTGACTAAATTGAGACTTTTCAATCAGTAATTAATTCTACCATTTTTTAGAAATTTAAGCAACAGGATTGTTTGAAATCCTATGCCCCCTTCAGTCACCCTGCATCACGCAGGAACAGCTTCCTGCCTGCAGGAGGGCAAGCCATCTTCGAACCGTCCGAGCCCGGATGCTCCGGAAGGGAGCGTTTCAATATTTACGCTTTGGTATACACCCGGCTGTCCAGGACGCATACGTCCGGCAGATTTCTGTATTTTTCCGCATAGTCGCAGCCATAGCCTACGATGAATTCATCAGGAATGTCAAAGCCCACGTATTTTACGTCCACTTCTTTTTCCCGTCTTTCCTTCTTGTTAAGACAGATGGCCAGTTCCACAGAAGCAGCGCCCCTCTGTTTGAGAAGGGGTACCAGGGCGCTCATGGTAATGCCTGTATCGATGATATCTTCCACCACGATGACATTCTTGCCCCGGATATCACGGTCCAGATCCTTTTTAATATTCACATGGCCGGAGGAAACGGTGCTGTTGCCGTAGCTGGATACGCACATGGTATCCAGAGTGACAGGGAGGTCAATAGACCGCATCAGGTCACAGAGGAAAGGCATGGCACCTTTCAGAATGCCAACCAGCACCACATCTTTTCCTTCATAGTCTTTCGTAATCTGACGGCCCAGTTCTTCCACTCGTTTTTCAATCTGTTCTTTGGTAATGAGTACGGTCTTAATATCTTTTCCCAGGTTTTTCATGTTGTTCATTCATTCTCCTTATCCCTTAAGGTGAGTGTCAGAAGGAGAAAAGACTTCGTACCTTCCGTCACCCGGCCCTGTCTGCTTCCCCGAAGAAAGCAGGTCCAGTAAATATGATGTTCATCGGCCACTACCGGCCATTCTCTGCGAAGCACCGAAGGGATTCCTTTTTCCTGAAGGATTTGAAATACCCTCTTCCTTCCCTTCATGCCCAGAGGCTCCATGGAGTCATCCTTTTCCGCCTTTCGAAGGACCAGCTGTCCTACACTGCCGGCATCAAGAAGATACTGGTTTCTCCCTGTAACCACCGGATGGGAAAGGACTTTCCCGGTCAGCACCCAGGGAGGAGCGGTCAGAAGAACTTCATGGTTATTTGTTATTATACCAGTTTCCCCGTGAAGGGGCCTTTCTTTTTCTTTATAAAATTCATAAAAAAGATGGAGCAGGTCTTTCGCAGGCATAGTATCTTTCCGGGAGCTGCCGGGGAAAAAACAGAGAAACTGCCCTGCCCTTTCCATCATGGCACCGGAGGAAGAGGTTTTCCTGCCTTCCCTTCCTTCCAGAGCCAGCTTACGCATCCGCTCCACCCCTTCTGCATCCGGCGTATGATGGGAAACCATCATACACGCCCGCCGGATGAGGCGGCGCTGCATCGCAGGATGGAGCGCCTGCAAGCGATGGAAAGGATAGACCAGAAGACGGCCCCGCTGCCGGAAGAAGGCTGCTTCCTTCGCCTCTTCTCCCTCCATGAAATCCTCTTCATCCCTCAAGAGGGAAGCCATATGGGTAAGGCCTGTGACCAGGGACGGATTATACTCCCTGAGACGGGGCAGGAGGGTGAGGCGGATTTTATTCCGAGTGGCATCGGGGATATCATTGGTTTCATCATGACAGGGACTCACTGGATAATCAGAAAGGAAACAGCCGATATCCTCTCTTGTAACGCAGAGGAAGGGGCGGATAAATTCCCCGCGCTTCGGCTGTATGCCGGTCAACCCCTTCATGCCGCTTCCCCGGAGAAAATGGAAAAGGATGGTTTCCGCCTGGTCATCTTCATGATGGGCCAGGGCGATTTTCCTGTAGCCGCCGGCCTTTGCCGCCTCCTCCAGCGCTTCATACCGAAGGCTGCGGGCCACGGTTTCCACTGAGCCCTTCTCTTCCTTTCTCGTCTCCGGCACATCTACATCTTTTCTATAGAAGGGAATATGGAAACGGCGGCACACCGATGCCACATAGGCCGTTTCCTCTTCCGCCGCTTTCCGCAGATGATGGTTCACGCAGCAGCAGCCCAGACGGATTCCCTCTCTTTCCTCTATGTCCTTCAGAAAAAGAAGGAGTCCCAGCGAATCAGGGCCGCCGGAAACAGCAGCGAGGATTCCATCCCCCTTTTCCCACAAATGATTTTCATGGGCAAAGGCAAGCACCCTTTTAAGAAAGTCCTCTTTCTTCATTCGTTATTGGGCCTTAACACATCCGCATCCAGAAGTCCCTCAGAAAGGTCCCTGTCGCTCACCATGATTTCCGGCAGGGCAAAGTATTCCATGAGACTGTCAAGAATGGCCACACCGGCCACGATGATGTCCGCTCTTTCCGGCATGAGTCCTGTCAAATGGCATTTGTCATCATAGGACATGGAGGAAAGCTTCTTCAGCATGGCATTTACATCTTCCTGATGGATGATGAAATCCTGCACTTTGGAGGAATCATAGACCTCAAGCTCCTGGAGCATGGACGCCATGGACGTCACCGTGCCTCCCACGCCAATCCACCGTTTCACATTCTTCACACTGTCCATCAGTTCTGTGTGGCGGAAAAGGTCGAAGCAGTGCTTCTTCAGCTCCGCCAGTCCCCGGGGCGTGGTGGTATCGAACTGCTTGGAACAGCGTACACAGCCCAGCTTGAAGCTGTGACGCATGCCGATATCCGTGCCGAAACCCATGCAGATTTCTGTGGAGCCGCCGCCGATATCCACTACCGACGTCACCACGCTGGACGTACCGGCTGCGCCGATATAGCTGTAATAGGCCTCTTCCTTTCCCGAAAGGATCCGTACCGGAATGCCGGCAGCCGCAGTCACCTCATCGGAAAATTCGCCGCCGTTAGCCGCATCCCTCATGATAGAAGTGCCGTAGGCAAAGATTTCAGAAGCCCCTGCCAGGCGGGCGGCCGCCGTAAACTCTTCGATAGCCTTCAGCGTCCTTTCCCGGGGTCCCTTCCCGATGAAAGCCTTGTCCGTCATGCCTTCCCCGAGCCTGGTACTGCGAAGGTCCTTCTTCAGGATCTTCCACTCTTCCTTTTCATCCTTTTCTGCAATCAAAAGACGGACTGAATTTGTCCCGATATCAATAATCGCACGCATCATATCCCCCAAATAAGGTTAAACAATGAGCCAACTGCTTAAAATAATAAGGGAGCATGGAATGCTCCCTTATTTCTCTCAGTCAGAACGCCTTGCGCCCCTTCCGCCTCTCTTGGATTCCACATTTCTCTTGAGATCGAGAAGCCTTTCATCGCTGTCTTTCAGGAAACGGCTGAGCTTATCCTCAAAAGAAGCCGGTGCTTCCCTGCGGGCCGTACGGAAACCGCCGGAAAACGGACGGCTGTACTGGGTCCTTTCAGAATGGAAGGATTCCTCTCCCTCTTCCTGACGACGTTCAAAGGAGCGATGGCCTTCACGGCTGCGGAACTCATTTTTTTCATGGAAATCACGGTGTCCCTGATGGTCATGGTGGAAACGATCCTGCTTCTTTTCCCCTTTTTCAGAAGCTGGCTGGGCCTGTTTGATGGATAAGGCGATTTTGCCTCTTTCATCAATGGTAATGACCTTGACCTTCACCTTGTCTTTGACCTTGAGATAATCATTCACATCACTTACATATTCATTAGCCACTTCAGAAATGTGAATCAGACCCACCTTTTTATCCGGCAGTTCTACAAATGCGCCAAACTTTGCGATACCGGTTATGGTACCTTCTACGATATTGCCGACTTCTAAAGCCATGAGAAAAAAATACATCCTCCCTAAAAACCTAAATGGAAATATTAATTTGATTATACGAGATTTCCCGGGGAATAGCAATAGGAATTATAAAGGAAAAAGCCCCCTCTGCTCATATAAAAAGCACTGATTCATTCCGTATCTGCTTTCATCAGAAATGGTATGCTGCAGGTCATGGAAATTCTTAAACAGCCTGCTGTTTTCCTTTTCCTTCCCTGCATCGCATAAAAACAGAAATCAAAGCAGATACGCATGAAATCAGTGCTTTCGGTATCTTCCAGAAATCGAAAGCAGAAAGAGGCTTCCTTTTACCTTTCAATCACCGCAAAATGACGATCCTCTTTCCTCTTCTTCCCATCCAGCGGCGAATGGCCCACAGCCACTGCCAGAATAGGAGACACCCCTTCAGGCAGATGAAGCATTTCGAGATAATCTGCATCCTTTCCCAGAAGACGGATGAAGCCGAAAAGAATGATGGACGACAGCCCCAGGTCACTGGCCTTCAGATGGATATGCTCTGCGATAATGCCGGCATCAAAGCCCTCCAGCGTTTCCATCACATCCTTCGTGCGGCAGATGAGAATGAGAAGGGGCGCTTCGTAAATCATGTGGGGCTTTCCCACCCTTTCTCCCCCTTCAGTGCTGATCCGCTTCAGTACCTCCGGATCCCTTACCACTACCAGGGCATAGCCCTTATCATTGTGATGGCCTACGGAAGATTCCTCGGCTGCATGAATCAGCGCATGGATTTCCTTTTCGGAAACGGCCTCGCCGGTATAGGAACGAGCCGACTTTCTAAGCGATAAAACTGTATCAAACTCCATAATAAGCCTCCTTCATTCTTTCCCGTCAATACGGAAGGTGGGAATCCTTGCCACAAACCGCCGCTCCCGCTGAACCATGGGCGTATGCCCCACAGCCACCGCCATGGCCGGCTTCAGCCCCTCCGGCAGGTGCAGGGCCTGAAAATATTTTCCATATCCCTCTTCCCGGTTCAGCGTGCGGATAAAGCTGTAAATACAGATGGACCCAAGCCCCAGGTCCACCGCTTTCAGATGCATGTTTTCCGCCATAATCCCGGCATTGAGCTTGATAGAATCTTCCCGTGCCTCCGGGGTGTTCATGATCAGCAGCAGAAGCGGCGCCCCGTAAATAGGATCCCCTCTCCCCGACAGTGCCTGATTCTCTTCAGCCAGAAGCCTTAGCACCTTCTTGTCCGTAATGGCGGCAATAGCATAATTTTTGAAATCAAAATGCCCCACCGGCACCTCTTCCCCTGCCTTCACAATCTTCTGGATATCCTCCTCAGACACCGGCTCTTCCGTGTACCGGCGCACCGAGCACCTCACTGAAAGCACATGATCGAATTCCATGGTATATCTCCTTTCCTTGCTTTGGCAGAATCATAATGTTGAAAAGTTTCCCATCCGATATAGCACCACTGCCTTCCATCGCGGCAGGGAAACTTTCGCATTCAGTTTCCCATACGACATAGCACCCATGCCTTCCATTACGGCAGGAAACTTTTCCCATATAGTTTCCCATCCGCCATGGCACCACTGCCATCCATCGTGGCAGGAAACTTTTCGCATTCAGTTTCCCATACGGCATAGCACCCATGCCTTCCATTACGGCAGGAAACTTTTCCCATATAGTTTCCCATCCGGCATAGCACCACTGCCATCCATTGCTACAGGAAACTTTTCGCATATAGTTTCCCATCCACCATGGCACCACTGCCATCCATCACGGCAGGAAACTTTTCGCATATAGTTTCCCATTCACCATGGCACTGCTGCCTTCCATCGTGGCAGGAAACTATCCATTCCCATCATATATTTCAATTTCATCGCAAGTTATCTTCATTTTATCTTCACTATTCATCTTCTGTTCCAATCCATCAATCAACTTATTAATCAACCAGGAAACCTTAGCATTTTTTCTTAGTATAGGCGCAAGATCTTTTTCAGTTATATAATGTAAATCCACAGAATATAATAATGCTGTTTCAACTTCATAACAAGAACCTCTAGCATTATAGAGAAAATGAATATAATCCCTTACAGTTCCTCTGCCAGCTCCTTCCGCTATATTAAGACCTATGGAAGTAGCTGCACGGCGAAGTTGAGAAGTCATCGCATATAATTCACTTTTAGGAAAACGATAAGTTAAATCATAAACATCCTGCTTCAGCGCTCTTGCTTCCTGCCATACAAGCATATTTTTATAACTTTTCATATTCATCACTTTCCTATTCGACATAAAAACACTATCGTCGACCATACCAGGAAACTTTTTGCATTCAGTTTCCCATCCAGCATAGTACCACTGCCTTCCATCACGACAGGAAACCTTTCGCATACAGTTTCCCATCCGGCATAGCACCACTGCCTTCCATCACGACAGGAAACTTTTCGCATATAGTTTCCCATCCGCCATGGCACCACTGCCATCCATTGCGACAGGAAACTTTTCGCATATAGTTTCCCATCCGCCATGGCACCACTGCCTTCCATCGCGGCAGGAAACTTTTTGCATATAGTTTCCCATCCACCATGGCACTGCTGCCTTCCATCGCAGCAGGGAACTTATCGATTCAAAAGATTCGAAAGCAGGGCTCCTGCCATTTCATAATCATCGATGGCCACGCACCAGGGACTGTCCTTTCCCTTCTCATACACACAGAGAGGGCCCTGGCCCGTTTCCACACGGTCCACATCAGAAAGCTCAGTCTCCATCCTCTCCTTCCGGCTTCTAAAGCCTATTCGCTCTGAAGTCAGCCAGAAAGCTCCCTTGTCTCCTTCCCCAAAGAGACTCTTATCCTCCTTATTTTCCCACTGGCCCACCTTGAAAGGATGGCCCCGGGAAATCAGGACAGGACCGGTGACAGGCTTCTTCGGCTTCATGAGCCGGCCGGCAGCGGTAAAATGCAGTTCCTCCCCTTCCCGGTACTTCACATTGGCATATTCCCTGCTCACCGTGGGCATAAGCCCCTCCTCCTGGATTTTATAGAGGGCATTGCACCTTTTGGCAATGGTGGTGTACTTGTACTTTGCCTCTTCCTTCATCATGTAGCAGAGCTTCAGCAGATCGGAAAACATGCCGTATTCGTCATCATTCATGTAGCCGTCATGGTAAAGCTTCTCAAAAGCCTTGTCACAGGCCAGCGCCTGGGCCCGGGCCAGCTGTTTGTTGCCCAGGTCCTTTTCCTTCGCATAGGCGATGAAACTTTCCAGCTGGTCTGCGTCCAGCTCATCATTGACTGCCGCCTCAGCCATACGGCTGGCATACTCTTCTATATACTGATCTTTTCGTCCGCCGAACAGATTAAAAAACAAGGATACCACCTCCAAAGTCGGTATGAATTACAAAGAAATGGACGCCGCCGACTGGGCAATCACCTGATCGGCATAAGTCTTTTCTTTTACATTATAAATATAGTCAAAGGAAATATATTTCCCATCTTTCACAAAAATATAGCTTGTATTATGATCTCCCTGGTCATCAAAGTCCAGCTTCAATCCGGGGAGCCCGTGGAAAGAATCAAAAAGGAACGTCACATTCTTCACATATTTCCCGGAACTTTCGCTGGCCAGCTTCGCCCGGAAATGAGATTCAATGTCCGCCTTTCCCTTATCACTCAAAGAAGCGAGGCTTGACGGAAGGAAACTGAACTCCCGGTTTTCCGAAATCGGCAGCGCTGCCACTCCCGTCATAAGGAGGTGGTTTCCCGCCACCAGCACATGGTCCGGCGCCACCGGCGGGTCATAGTCCACCTGCATGGACGACGGAATATCATAGGTATAGGCCGTGCCCTTCACGCTCACCTTCTGCATAGGCGTATAAAAAGACAGACTGTTTACCATGTTTTCCACCAGCGGCCGATTCCGCTTCACATCCTCTTCCTTCATGGTGAAGGAAATCATGGCGGTCCCTTCCTGGCAGAGGAACAGATACCGGATTACCGAAAAGCGGCCGCCTTCTCCCTGTCCCTTCGTTTCCGCCCGGAGCGCCCTGCCGGCTTTCGTTTCCACAGACTTCATGGACACCGGCTTTTCTCCGGATTTTTTAATATTTTCCTGAAGGAACTTTTGCGCTTCCCTCGCCTGCTCCTTCATCTTTCCCTCACTGTAAGGCTGGCCATAGGCCCTGGACAAAATGGAAAGTGAGATTCCTTCATCCGGAAGAAACGCCTGATACACTGCCGGCGAAGACTTCTCATTTTCCACCCGGTTCCCCGGAATCACCATGGTGAGCCCGCTGACTTTATTATCATAGGTATAGGCTGCCTCCGAAACCGGCGCTGCCTCTCCTGCCACAGGTTCTCTGGCCCAGGTCCCCTGAAAGGACAGTGCCGCCGCCAGAACCATGGCAGAAATCACTGCTGCTTTTTTCATAATCCTATTTCCTTCCTCCTGCAGGGAAAACCACGATTTCATAAGCCCCAATCACGGGCAGTAAGACAGCAGTCCCTGCAGAACCCATGACCGGCAAAAAAATCTTCCAAAAGCAGATTCTATACAGGAATCTGTGCTTTCCCGAATGATGTGATGATATAATTATTATATACCATAGAAGGAAATTCCAGATAAGGAAATCCGTTTTCAAAAGGAGGTCTTTTCCATGCAGTTCAAGAAAATCCTTGTTCCCGTAGACGGCTCCGGCACCGCGGACAACGCCCTCCGCTACGGCGTAGAAATGGCAAAAACCTACGGGGCCCAGCTTTTCGTCACCGTAGTGGCAGACATAGGCGAAGCCGCCTACCCCTTAATGCAGGTCAACCTTGACAGAAACGGCTTCGCCTCGGTCCGGGAAAAAGCAGAAGCAGTCATGGAAAGAATCAAAAAACAGATTCCCCAGGGCCTTCCCTTTACCCCCATCATCCGCACCGGCGTCCCCGGCAGCGTCATCACCTCCCTGGTGGACGAAGAAAATATAGACCTTATTATTATGGGAAACAGCGGCAAAGGCTCCCTTTCCTCCTTCATCATGGGCAGCGTCAGCCAGTACGTCATCCACCATGTGAAAGTACCGGTGCTGATTATTAAGTAACTGCATCCTGAAGGCGAGGAACTGTCCAAAGATCCAGGGCATGGCAGTAACAGCTACCCCCCATTCCCCAGTCCCCAGTCCCCAGTCTCCAGTCTCCAGTCTCCAGTCCCCAGTCCCAATTCCCCATCAATCAAAAAAATCCCGCTGCCAGCGAGATTTTTTTATTTCCCATATTTCTTTACAAACTCATCCATCGGTATAGGCCGGCTGTAGTAGAAGCCCTGGAAGTAATGACAGCCCATGGCGCGAAGGGCTTCTGCCATTTCCTTTGTCTCCACCCCTTCGGCGGTCACGGCAAATCCCAGATCCCTGAGACTTTTGATCAGATTGGGCAGGTAAGGATCCGGATGTCTGAAATGGGCGCGGACAAGGCTCATGTCGATTTTAATGCCGGAAAGGGATATTTTCTTCACACTGCTGGAATTGGCATATCCCGTGCCGAAGTCGTCCAATACTATGTCAAAGCCCCGGTGATGCAGATGCTCCAGCTGCCTGAATCCGCCGGGTCCCAGGACTCCCTGCTCCGTGATTTCCAAATGAATGGATGAGAGGGAAACGCCATAGGCCCTTCGTATTTCATCCAGCTTCTTCGGGAGGTCCCGAGCCAGACACTGTACCGGCGACACATTGACATTAATCCACTTCATGCCGCACCGTGTAAGACCGCCTTTCCTGATGAAGGCGCAGACCTTCCCGAATACCTGCAGTCCCAGCACCGATACGGCGCCGCTGGATTCCGCCGCCGGAATGAATTCATCCGGCGGAATAATCCGGCCGTCAGCCTCCGTGAGCCGCACCAGTGCTTCCGCCCCTTCCACTTTCTCCGTTTCCGCATTCACAATAGGCTGCAAGTACACTTCCAGACTATCCCTGTCCAAGGCATGCATCATGAGGCGCCGTACATGGACCTGCCTTTTCACCCGGGCTTCATAGGCATCGCCGGCAGTGAAGTCCTCCTGGCCAGGCCTGCCGGCCACATCAAAGGCAAAGGTAATGACCTGCATCAGCTCATCCACATGGCTGAAATGAAGGCCCTCTTCCATGAGACAGCAGCAGATATCAAAGAAAGCGGACCGCTTTCCGCTGATCCAGGGATCCCGGAACCGGCGGTGCAGCCTGCCTGCACTTTCCTCTTCATCCACAGCATGGACTCCCAGAAGGAAGAACCGTCCATTGCCAAGATAAAAAGCATCTTCTTCCGGAAATTCCTTTTCCAGATAAAGACCGATATTTTCCAGGAAACTGTCAATAAAAGCACTGCCATAGAGGATACGCCCTTCCTCATAATCCTTGATAACGAAGCCGAAACCATGGATGCCGCAGCTCTGCAGCCGGTCTTCCGCCACCAGACGGAAAGCTGCTTTATTCAGAAGCCGCGTCTGGTGTTCCACATAAAAGTCCGGATTCCTGACAGTCAGGTAAATGATGAAAATGGCCAGCGTAAAGAAATACCCTGCAAAAAGGATTTCCGGATAGAGGGCCCTGCTTCCTATGCCGAAAAGGAGCACCCCCAGGCAGGCGGCAAATCCGGCATTCCTGCGAAAACTGTTCTCCCTGCGCCTGAACCACACCAGAAGTGCTGACAGCGCTCCATAAAAGAAGAGGAACACCATATTCAGTGTCCGGAAAAATTCCGCCAGTTCATAGAAACTGAAGCCTCTGGCTCCCTGCACCCCGAAATACACAATACCTGCGGCCACAGGGATAAAAGTCAACCGCCGGACCCATATCCCGCCGAAATCATCCGCCCTGAGAGCGTCACAAAAATAATAAAAGAGCAGATAGTCTTCCATCAGGAAAGCGCTGAAAAAGAAGAGGTAGAGAAACGCCCTCCCCCCGGGAAATCCCTCAGCATCCATGTAAATCATGAGAAAATCTGTCAGCAGCAGTACCGTATTCCATATCATAAGGAACAGGAAAGAGCGGGATTCCCTGAGCGGCAGCTGCCTGCGGTTGACATAGAAGAAAAGAATCACCAGCTGCACCGGTAAGGCAGCCAGGAAAAAAAAGATATTGGATACTCCCATTTCTGCAAACAACAAGGTCACCTCACTCTGCAACCGATTGACCTCTAAGAAAGCACCGATTCCTTCATAGAGGCTTCGTTCATAAGAAACTTAATGCGCTGCTTTGCCATGGCTTGCCATAAACATCCCACCATCCGCATCATCCTATTTCCCCCATGGCATGATATTTCAAGAATGAAAGCAGCCATTCATGGAGTCAGCATCTCTTTATAGATATCATTATCCATAGTATACCCTAGAACTCCATAAAAGATAACACCCCATGGTAATGTTTCATGTCTAAGAATAATTATTTTTTTTAGAGACCTCCACTCCGGGAGAAAGGATCTCGTGCAGCGCTTCTCTATTTCCCATATTTCTTTACAAATGCATCCATAGGAAGGGGCGGGGAAAAATAAAATCCCTGCAGACAGGAGCAGCCCATGGCCGAAAGGCGCTCCGCCATTTCCGCCGTCTCCACCCCTTCTGCCGTGACCTCATAGCCTGTAAGCCTCATGCCTCTGATCAGGTTTGGCAGATAGGCATCGGGATTTTTGAAATGGCTTTCCACGAAAAGGCGATCCAGCTTAATGCCTGCCATCGGGATTTCCGTCATCAGAAAACGATTGGAATGGCCGGTACCATAATCATCAAGCACCAACACATACCCCCGTGCTTCCAGCTCCCTGGCCCGATCATAGCCGCTGGACGCAAAAGCCGTTTCCTCTGTAATTTCCAGCCTCACCGCCGACAGCGGCACTCCATATCTGCGGCGCAGACCGTCCAGCTTATCCGGAAGATTTCGATCTAGGCACTGGGTGGGAGACAGATTCACCTGCACCCAATCCATGCCGCAGCGAGCAAGACCGCCCCCCTGAATGAAGCGGCATACCTTTTCAAAAACCTCCAGCCCCAAAAGGGCAATGGACCCATTCTCCTCTGCACGGGAAATAAATTCACCCGGCAGAATCATGGAGCCATCCGTATCCTTCAGCCGCACCAGCGCTTCCGCTGCCTTCAGGTGAAAATCCTTTCCATCCACCAGAGGCTGCAGGTATACTTCCAGACTATCCGTCTCCAAAGCCTTTGCCAGAAGACGATGGATATGGAAAGACCGCTCCAGACTTTTCATATAGAACAAATCCAGACAGATATCCCCTACCCCCGGCCCTTTGGCCGTCCGGAACGCACCGTCCACCATCAGATGGAACTTTTCTGCAGAGCCAAACTCCATCTTCGGCCCCAGAAAAATACAGGTAATATCAAAAAAAGCCGTCCTCTTTCCATTGACCCAGGACTCTTTAAAGCGGCGCTTCACCTTTTCCGCTGCCGGTTCCACTTCCCGCTCCGATGGCGTAACCACCACAAACCGGCCCTCCCGGATATAAAAACTGCTGCACCGCGGCAGGGCCCGCATCAGATAATCACCGATTTCCTTGAGAAAGCTGTCAATGAAATCAGAACCATAAAAAGCGCGGCTCTGCTCATACCCCTTAATCACAAAGCCGAACCCTGTCAAACTCCCCAGCCTTGACCGATCTTCATACACCAGCCCCAAAGCCGGGCCGTTCAGCAGATTCGTTTCATCATCCACATAGAAATCAGGATTCCGCACCGTCAGATACCCGATAAGGATGGCCAGAGTAAAGAAATAAGCCAGCACCAGCGTATCCCTGAACTCACTGCGCAGATATATCCCCAGAAGAAGAATCCCCCCGCACACCAGGAACGATATATTCCTGAAAAGTAAATTCTTCCTCCATTCCGCCAGCACCAGCACCAGGGCCATGACCACATAAAAAACATAACAGTCATAAATCCAGTGATATATGGGGCCATCCCTATAGGGCACATCCACGGAAGAAGAGAAAAAGAAACCCGTCAAAGGCGTGGTAAACAGGAAAATCAAAAGCACAAAGGAAGGCAGAAAAAGCACCGCCTTCGTCCAGCGCCCCGCAAAATCAGGAATATGAAGCACATCCGCCGTGTACAGCAGAAAAGAAGAGGGCACCAGGATGAAGCTGGTATAGTACAGAATATTCCAGAAATAAATGGCCTCCCTGGAATGCCCCGGCACCGTCACTCCGCAGGCAATGATATCCGTCACCAGGGTCGCCAGATTCAGCACCATGAGATAGAAAAAAGACCGGGACTCCCGTACCGGCAGATGCCGCCGGGTCACATAATACACAAGCATCACCAGCTGCAGTGGAATAACAGCAAGGAAAAGATCCATATGATACCTAGTATGAAAAAGCCAATCCATAGCTCCTCCCTTCCGGCATCCTGTACCAGGGGCCACTGATAAATTCAGAGAATCTGCCTTCATAAGAACTTTTATATACTTTCGTCGAGGAATTCCTTAAACAGCTCGCCATGGCATCCCATTTCTTACATCCCATAAAAGCGCAGGCATGAAAGCAGACAATGATTGAAGCAGCGTTTCCCTGACAGCACAATCGAAATAAGGATTGATTACATTTATGATTATACACCATAATGAATCAGAAAAGAGACTCCATCACAAATCATCTGATGGCTCATGACCTGCGACCTGCCCCTCCTCAAATCTCAATTCTCTCCCATATCCAAAAAGACCGCAAAAAACAGTGAAACCGATATATCTCGATTTCACTGTTTTTTAATGATTCTTTTCCAAGACTCCCAAAATCCTTCCCGTCACCAGCGTCAGGAAAAGATAAATCACCGCCGTAGTAATAAAAGTCTCCCATACCCGGTAATACTGCGCATTGGCCGCATTGGCCCAGTACATGAGCTCCGGCGTGGCAATCACCGACGCCAGCGACGAATCCTTGATGAGACTGACGAAAGAATTTCCCAGCGCCGGAATCACCGATCGGATTGCCTGAGGCAGGATGACATACCGCATGGCCTGGAAATGAGAAAGCCCCAGAGCGCTGGCCGCCTCCATCTGCCCCGGGTCTGTGGCCAGAATGCCGCCGCGGATGGTTTCTGCAATATACGCGCCGGCATTGATGGAAAGCGCAATCACCGCCGCCAGCACACCGTCCGGTTTCCTCATAATCAGCGGAATCACGCCGAAATACGTAATCAGTATCTGCAGAAGAAGCGGCGTTCCCCGGATGCTCTCGATAAAGCACACCGCCGGAATGGACAAATATTTCTTAGACGAAATCCGGGCCAGCGCCAGGAAAAGGCCGATGAAAAATCCCGCCGCAATGGCAATCACCGACAGCTTCACCGTCAGCAGAGCACCGGAAATAAAGAAAGGCGCATACTCCTCCACAATGGACACTTTGAAATCAAACATTTCTATCACTCCTGCTTCAAAGAAGCCAGCATCTTCTCATCGGGACTGCTATGGAACCACTTTTCATAGATACGGCTGTACGTGCCGTCGCTCACCATATCCGAAAGAGCCTTGTCCAGCTTCTGCTGCAGCGCCTGTCCCTTATCCTTCGGATAAAGAATGCCGAAATACTCCGGCGTAAAAGCAGCGTCATCATAGAGGATTTTCAAATGCTGATCCGGATACTGGGCCTTGATAGCCTTCACCGACGTTTCATCCCCCACCAGCGCATCCACCTGACCGCCGATGAGCATCTGAATGGACATAGGCGTTTTGCGGATGGCCGGATTATTTTTCCCCATCAGCTTCTCCAGCGCCTCCTGCCCGGTGGAACCATTCTGCACAGCCACCGTCTTCCCGTCCATCAGATCCTTCGCACAGGAAATATCAGTATCCTCCCGCACCAGGATCGCCTGCCGGGACACAAAATAAGGTTTGGAAAATAGATAAGTCTTCTTCCGGTCATCAGTGATAGTAATCCCAGAAACAGCGGCATCTGCCTGTCCCGTGCGGATCTGCTCAAAAATAGCCTCCCATCCCGCATCGGTGATATCCGGCGTAAGCCCGGCCCGCTTCGATGCCTCTTCGATGAGATCGATATCAAAACCCGTGATCTTCCCATCCTTCAAATACTCGAAAGGATTCCAGTTCGCATGAGTCACAATATGCACATGCCCCTCGGAAGAAGCCCCCGCTTCAGGCGCCTCCTTCCCGCAGCCCCCTGCCAGCAGGCACCCTGCCGCCAAAAGAGCCGCCGCCGCTGCTATCCAAAGTTTCATTTTCCTCTTTCCTTCCTGAACTAAAGCCGCCACCAAAGCACCAGAGCCAGTGGCTGTTATTTTTCATGTTCATTATACTCCCTGAAAAGATATAATACAAGTTGTTCACTAAAATAATGTTTGTCAGATGAGCAGTCTACGGACCGCAAAGCCTATGACTTGCCCGCTCCTGCCTGTGGGAAGCAAGCGCAAGTGGGGCAAAGGGGCATCCAAAAGCCGATAGCCGTAAGCGGATAGCGCACAGCCGAACTCTTCCTGCCGTCTGATTATCCCCCGTCGAAATGCCTCTACTCCTTCAAACCTCAATTTTCTTTTCTCAACATTACGCCATACCAAAAGGACGCCTTCTATCCAAAGGCGCCCTCACGATTCCAGCTATGCTTTTATTTCTTTTTGCAAATCGTAGTCTTCTTTGTCTGTACGGACATTTCCCTTTCCATTCCTACTACTTTTCTATAATCTTAAATCCATTCCCAGTCCCCACTCCCCAAAAGCCAGCGGGCAGCTTTCAAACCTGAGAAAAAAAGCAGAGCACCTCTTTTTGCCTGTCCATCCCCATTCAGGATGTGGGTGGCGGGCCGGAAGGGGGCCATAAGCAGCCAGCCGCAAGCAGGAATCTGACAGCCCATAGCGGGCCGCTGAACACTCTCCGCCTGACGTCTGATAAGTCTCTCCCCTTTCCGCCATTTCGAGGGAAACCGAGAAATCTCCCACGCACAGTTTTACCACCGTAAGTAGAATCTACGTTACAAGCCACACTGCTAGTCTGAAGTCTGACCGTCTGATGTCTCCCACTGAATGGTCTCTACCTCCTCAAACCTCAAATTTCTTTCCTCAAATCTGTCTTGAGGGTCTGTCTATCTCCTGCCGATACATCATAAAAAAATCTTTTTCCATCATGTTCACATAAAAGCCAATTTTTCTATTTATATAGTAGAAGGTAACAAATCATGAGACCATGCTTCGGAAATCAAACCTTTTCCTGCTAATCCTAGGCAATACAGAAAAAGACATTCCATTGCAGCAGTCGGGATCCCATGTTCCTTCTCTCCAATCCGGGATGGTAGTAAAAAGCAAACACAAAGAAACTCAGGACTCCAGAAAATCCCTACAGGGCAGAAATGACGGGAGACTCATGTATGGCGCGCGCCGTCGTACCTCGTACAGCAGCGGCCGTAGACCATGCAGACACCGAACTCATTGGGCATGATGGGCAGCTTGGAGACACCGGGTTTCTTTGTAGTGGTTTTAAGGAAATGATTTCCCGCCTCTGCGCCTACTTCCCCCTGCCCCATGAATGGGCAGCAAGCGCAATGATACGAAAAGGGAGCAATTATCACAATCTCTTATCCCCCGGCACTCAAAATCTTGGACAGCATCAAAACGATCTTATAATCAACTTTTAATCAAAATATTTTAATACCATCTTATAATGATCATTCATGCTGAGCCCCTCAGCTCTCATACCACCGGCTTGCCCCCACAAAGCATGTCTTCTATGGTTTTGGCTACACCGTCTTCTTCATTGGAGGGACAAAGGGCCCGGGCCGCTTTTTTAGCTACTTCATCAGCATTGCTGACGGCATAGGAAAGGCCGGCCATCCGAAGGAGGGGCACATCGTTTTCCGTATTTCCAAATGCCATGACTTCATCGGGAGAGATACCTTTCTGGTCACAGAGGAAGTGCACGGCTGCTCCTTTATTGACTCCTTTTTTATGGACATCCACGAAATCATCGCCAGGGAAAACTACATCCACCAGACCGCTGAACTTGTCTTCCACTACCTGCCGGATAGCCATCCTCTTTTCCAAAGATGGATCGGCAAAGACGATGCGAGTCACCAGTTTTTCGGGATGGTAGAAATTCTCACCCAGGTACACCGGTTTTTTGGAGCGGTATTTCTGGTACTTTTTCTCTGTGCCATTGGGTCTATCCATGTAAATCACATCATCCATGAAGGAGGTGGCATTCCACCCTCTTTTTTTTGATTCCAGAAGGATGGCGGAAGCCAGGTCCGGTGAAAGTCCTTCCTGCCGCACAGGCTCTCCGGTTTCACTCATCATAATCCAGGCTCCGGTGTAGCAGATAAGGGGCACATTGCCCAGCTGGAGCGTATCCGCCTTTGCTTTGGCCGAGTCCCACATGCGGCCAGTGGCCACTACGATTTCATAGCCCTGACTTTGGGCCTTCTTGATGACCTGCCTGGAATAATTAGAAATCGTCATATCATCATGAAGCAGTGTGCCATCCAAATCGATGGCAATCAAACGAACAGCCATAGGAAACTCCTTTCAGAAAATCACTGATTTCTCCGTCGAAGGCCGGAGAGCAGGACGGGGCTGGGAATCTGGGAAAGAAAGACGCCCAAGGTCATGGCAATGACACCGATGGTCTGCCTGAGGGTAAAAGATTCATCCAGGAAAAAAAGGCCTGACAGCCCTCCGAATACCATTTCCATACTGAGAATCATGGACGCCTCGGTAGGCGGCATGTACTTCTGCCCCACTGCCTGCAGGGTATAAGCCACACTGGTGGAAAGAATCCCTGTATAGAGAATGGGCCACGCCGCCCCCTCAAGACCTGCCAGGTCCGGCGTTTCAAAGAGAAAGGCCAGCATGAGATTCAGCACCCCTGTCACCATGAACTGCCCTGCCGACAGAAGCACCGGAGAAAAACGCTGAGTCAGATAATTCAGCATATGGATCTGCACCGTAAAGGACAGAGCGCAGAGCAGCATGAGCCCATCGCCCAAACTGATGGAAAAGTCGCTGGTTATGGAAATGAAATAAACCCCTGCCATGGCCAGGATGGCGCCAATCAGATGATTACGAAGAAGGGGCTGTCCCAGAAAGAGGCCTGTGATGGGAACCATGAGAAGATAATTAGCCGTGAGAAAGCTGGCCTTGGAAGCAGTCGTATACTGCAGCCCCACCTGCTGCAGGGTAGCTCCCAGAAAAAGGGGAATCCCCACCATGAGGAACGCAGCCCAGAGAGGGATGGACGTGGGCAGAGGACTTTTCCCCTCCCTGTGAAAATAGAGAAAAGGCAGAAGAGCCAGAGAGCCGATGACAAAACGAACCCCGTTAAATGTAAAAGGGCCCACCGTATCCATGCCCACTACCTGGGCCACAAAGGCAAAGCCCCAGATGAGGGCCGCCGCCAGTAAAAGCAGACGATATTTCATATACATGCTCCTTAAGGTATAATAGAGAAAGCTTTCATTATTATATCAGATTCAAAGGTTCCATACCCCAAGAAAGGAGAACATGATGAAAGAAATCGTAATCGCCCAGCCCCTGGGCGTATCCAAAGAAACACTGGACACCCTCCTTGCCCCTCTCACCGGCAGGGGATACCATCTCACCCTTTGGGACAGCCTTCCAGAAAACCAGGACGATCTGGGAAACCGCATTTCCAAAGCAGACCTGGCGGTCATTGCCAACTACCCACTGAAAAAAGAAGCGCTGGACAAAGCCTCTTCCCTCAAATACCTCTGCGTCGCTTTCACCGGCGTGGACCATGTAGATATCGATACCTGCCGTGAGAAAGGCATCGCCGTCTCCAACTGCGCCGGCTACTCCACCGAATCCGTGGCAGAACTGGCCATAGGTATGATGCTTTCCCTCTACCGTAAACTGGAGGAAGGCAAAGACGCTGCCGCCCATGGAAAAACAGGCGCCGGCCTTCGGGGAATTGAAATCAAAGACCGCACAGTAGGCATCATCGGCACCGGCGCCATCGGATACCGCACCGCAAATCTCGCCAAAGCCTTCGGCGCCAAAGTCATCGGCTACAACCGTTCCCACAGCCATGACGATATCACCTACACCGACCTTAACACCCTCCTTCAAACAAGCGACATCGTATCCATCCACCTTCCCCTGACAAAAGACACAAAGCACTTCATTGACAAAGACAAACTGTCCCTCATGAAAAAAGACGCTATTCTGATTAACACCGCCAGAGGCGGCATCATCGACAATGAAGCCCTGGCAGAAGCGCTGAAAAAAGGTGAAATCGCCGGCGCCGGCATCGATGTATTCGATATGGAGCCGCCCCTTCCCGAAGACTATCCCCTCCTTTCCGCCCCTCACACCGTCCTTACGCCCCATGTAGGATTTGACACGGAAGAAGCCATGGAAAGAAGAGCCGCCATTGTGGCAGACAACCTCAAGAGCTTTGTAGAAGGAAAACAGAAAAATATCATATGCTGACATAAAACAGAAAAGCCTATCAGGGGAGTAAGGGCCAGCTTTTCCCGACTTGCGTATCCAACCCAGTATACGCACACTAATGAGGAAAATCCTGCGATTGCTCTTCCTTATTGCTTTTCTGTTTTTGTTTTGCCTTTGCTTCTGTCTGTTGCCGGCCGGGTTTAGGAGAAGTGAGGGTAAAAAGGAGAAGCTTATGCAATATAAATGGTTGGAGAGAGAAATGAGGACGCTTTCCATGGAAGAATTCTATTTCCCATCTGTCATGTATATCGCGATAATTCCGGCCGAAATGCAGCTTTGACAGAAAGGAATCAAGAATCCCTGTATACAGGCTCCTGATTTCCCCTCCCGCTCCCCGGCACCGGGGAAGCGAAACGGATTCTGAAGATTCGTAAAAAATATGATACCCCATCGCAAAAGCACGGATACCATCCCTTGCAGCATGAGCCTGTATTCCCGGACGACAAGAGCAGGGTTGGCGCAGGATTTTCCTGTGATTTAGCGCTCAGGGAAGCCCGCCATACTGACTGGCTCGGATACCATCCGTGTTTTTGTGCTGCCTTTTGACAGCATGAAAAAAGCAGTCCCTCATGGACTGCTTTTTTTCATTGTAAAAACTCCTGATTGGTCCCATACTTATGCACGGTAGGGCGTCAAGGCATCTGCTTCGATGAATCGGCCAGGGATAGCCGCCTAAGCGGAATGTCTGTGTCGTCAAGGAAGAAAAGATGCGCTATATTGCCACCAGGATGTCTAGCAGGTCATGCCTCAGGAGTTTTTATGGAGTTTTCGGCGCGCCGGAGAGGAGAAATTCATGAAGGTTTTAAGTCTTTCCTCCCCGCTTCCATGGATTGTGCACCGCGGGAATTGGAAAGACTTTCGCCAGGCCTTTTCGCCTCTCTGGTCATATAGTCAGGGAGCCTGGGTAAGTGTATCAGTCAGGATTTATGGATATACCCTTGGGCACACCTTCGGTGTGAGGGTTCAGAAGGTTCAGAAGGTTCAAAAGGTTCAGAGGGTGGTGGTGGCGGCTTCGCCGCAGATTAAAAAAAGAGCGCGGCTGGCGCCGCGGGTTGTGTAGAAAAGTGAAGTTGTGTGCGCTCCGCTCAGGGGGCAGGAATAAAGTCCTTAGGATTGACCGGCCGTTGGCGGTCGGGTTCGAAAGTTTGACGGGCTATCGGTCAGTCGACTAAAAGGAAGGTACTTGTATGCTGCAGGTTAAGGACCTGCTTCACCCGGCTTGGAAACCCTCTGCAGGGTCTCCACAAGGGAGGACATACAAACCGGGCTTTGCCCTTTGGAAATGTACCCTTTTATGCTAAAAAGGGCTGTGAAAAAATGGGAATCATTTCTTCACAGCCTTTTTCATTGACAACCTGCAGTTTATCCATTTCATGACTGCCGCTTATCTTCGAAATTAAATTTTTCCATATCCGCCGGCAGCCTGGCAGTGAACAGTTTTCCGGAGAGCGCTTCCAGAGGAGGATTCAAATGTTCTGGAAACCCTACTTTTCCTGCATGGAGCAGCTGCCGCCTGATATGATTCCTATCCGAGAACGCTATGCTCTCCTTTGTGCCGTACTTCCTGTCTCCCAAAAGGGGATGACCGGCGTGGGAGAAGTGGACGCGGATCTGGTGGGAGCGGCCGGTAATGAGATGGACTTCCACCAGAGTGCAGAGGTCCTGCCCCATTCTTTTCACGGCGATTTGCTTATATCTTGTTTCCACGGGCCTGGCGCCTTCTTCTTCATGGTCCAGACAGCGAACCTGATTTTTTCTTTCATCTTTAATCATCCAGCCTTTGAAGGTACCCTGTTTTTCTGTTTCGCCCCAAACCATGGCGGTGTAAGTCTTGCTCACTGCCCTGGTGCGAATGAGCTCACTCAGCTGCTGCAGGGCGGCCATGGTCTTTCCAGCCAGCACAATGCCGCTGGTGTTTCGGTCCAGCCGGTTGCAGATGGAGGGACGGAAGGCCGGGGTGATTTCATTTTTTAAATAGTCAAGAAGACCGTCGTTCAGGGAAGGACTGCCGCTGCCGTCCCCCTGGGAAAGAAGGCCGGCCGGTTTATTCAGTACCAGCACGTTCTCATCTTCATAAAGGATAGAGGATGAGAAAAAGAAAAGGTCTTTCCCTTTCGGTTTCATTTCTTCCTGAAATTTTGAAATGGTGTCATCAGAAAACCAGATGTCTATCCGGTCGCCGGAAACTAGTTTTTCTTTCCCTTCCATCTTTTTCCCGTTCAGAGTGATGTTCTTTTTTCTCATGCTTTTCCGAAGCAGACCCGCAGCCGCATTCGGAAGGAGACGGGTTACATATTTCCATGCAGTGGTCCCTGCTTCTGCCTGTGATACTATCCAGGATTTCATAGATTCACCTGCCTGTCTTCATAAAGGAATCCCGCTTTTCGAAGGGACTCTTCCACCCTGTCCATATCTTCTTTCTCTTTTGTTTCCACCAGATGGCTGTGGATGCCTCCGCTCATGGACGAAAGAAGGGGCGCATTCTTTGTTTTCATTCTTTCAATGAAAGCCTGAATGTCTCCTCTGTTCCTGATTTCCAAACCAGCGGTAAGGGTACCGTACACTTCGTGCTCTACAGACACGTTGTGCACCATGCCGCCGGCAGAAATAATCATTTCAAGTTCTTCCGCCGTATGACTGCGGTCATGGCAGCAGACCAGGGTTTTCCGGTATCCTTTTCCTTCCTGTTCGGTCAGGTAGTATCCCCGGGGTGTGGATACCACCGGCAGTCCCTGAGCCTTCAGAAGGGCCATGTCTCCTACAATGATCTGCCGGCTGACATGCATCTGACGGGCCAGCTCGCTCCCCCGCACTTTCCCCTGCTTTTCCTTCAAAATATGTGCTATCTTTTCCCGCCGTTCTTCCCCATTCATCTATACCACCTCTTATGGGTATTGTATCACAAAAGGACCGCCCCGCGGCCTTGGTTCATAGGGGACAGATTTTTAAGCTGGACCAGCCTCTGGACAGCTCGCAGCGGCTGCCCCGATTCCAGCCCTTAGCCTTCCGGCTTCCCTGCCAGTTCTTCCAGTTTCTTTCTGTCCGCTTTCCCTGTAGATGTACGAGGTATGGCGGGCAGCGCCATGAAGCGGGAGGGAATTTCCCAGGGTTTCAGATGGCAGGAGAGATTCTTTACCAGCTGTTTTCTTTCCATCACCTGTCCTGTGAGGAAGGCAATCAGGGTATCGTCGCCGTTTTTCTGTTTCAGGGCGGTGACTTCTGCGTCTTCCACGCCATCCACCACGAGGAGGGAGGAGAGTACTTTCTGCCTTGATACGTGATTTCCCTGTACATGGTACATGTCTTCCCTTCTCCCCAGAAAATGGAGCTCTCCCCTTTCATCCAGCCGACCCAGGTCGTGGCAGGTATAGGGCATGGAAATCCCTTCGATGCCATAGGGGGTGTCTACAGTAATTTCTCCATTTTCGATGGAAACTTTCACATGGGGGAAGGGTTTTCCCACTTTGTCCGGAGAACGAAGGATTTCTTTTCCCTCGGTGAAGGAAATATAGCTCAGCTCAGAGGCGCCGTAGTATAAAATCACGCTGGCCGCCGGAAATCGTTCTGTGAGCCGCCGGTAAAGGGAGGCGGTCATGAGCTGGGAGCCTGTGAGGATATGGGTCACCGTTTCCACCTGTCCCCTTGTTTTGGACAGCGGGGAGAGTTTGGAGGGAATCATGTAGATATGGGTGATTTTCTCCTTTTGAATCCGTTCCATCCATGTTTTCGGCGTCAGGCGGCTGCTGCCATGCAGAGAGGCCCCTTCCGAGAGAAAATCCATGACCATGTTCAGATTTCCAGTAAAAGCCAGGGATCCATGAAAAAAGAGGCGGGAGCTGCCATCTACTTTGAAAATCCGGTCCTGCAGGGGAAAGAAATCTGTCCAGCTCTCATCCCGGCGGTAAAGGATTTTCGGAAGGCCTGTGCTGCCGGAAGTGAGCACTCCGAAGACGCCGGGCCGGGGCGCTTTTCTATTCCAGGTCCGAAAGAAAAGGTGTTTCCCCTGTTTTAAAGAAAGGGAAGGCAGCGGTCTGTCGGAAAGGAAAAGGCCTACCGGCTGTTTTTCCAGCATTACCGGCAAATCTTTTTCCTTCAGGTATTCATGGTAAAGGACTGGCACACTGCCGGCATAGGAAAGGGCCAGAAAATAGAGAAGCTGTTTCAAAGGCTGGTGCAGGTAGAGCGCTGTGAGCTTCCCTTTCACGCCCAGGGCTGAAAGGGCTTCTTTTTCTTCTTCTACAAACCGGAGGGCTTCACCCCAGGTCATGGAAAAGCCATCTTCTTCATAAAAGGTGTCATCCTTTTTTTCTTTCCCCCACCGGAGAAGATATTCATAGCATTTCATAGCTTCACCTCCAGAGGGATGGAAAAGGCGGTGTGTCTTTCCCTTTCTTCTGTCCATTCCCTTTCATCCACGTGATGAATGAGGACCGCTTCTCCCACCCCGCCGGCGGCTGGAATAGCGGCCACGCCCAGATTTCCATCTTCCTTTTCCAGAATTTTCATAAGGTGTATCATGATTTCCGCGCCGCTGGCACCATAGGGATGCCCGTAGGCCAGGGCGCCGCCCCAGCGGTTCAGCCGGTCTGCCACGTCTCTGTGCTTTTTCCGAAAGTCGGCACTGATCACTGCAAAGGCCTCATTATACTCAAAAGCATCCAGATCGCTGTAAAAAAGGCCTTTGTCTCTAAGGAGTAAGGAAACTGCCAGGTCTGCTGACAGCGGCGGCAGAGCAGGATCTGCGCCGATCATGGAAAAGCCTTTGATTTCAGCCGACGGCACCAGGTCCCTTTCCCGGAGCCATCTTTCCGATGCCAGCATTACAAAGGCAGCGCCATCATTGATGGTACAGGTATTGGCAGCGGTAAGGATGCCATCGGGAAAATCAGTGACCCTGGGAGCTCTTGCCAGCAGTTTTTCAGACATTCTTTTCCGAAGAGCCTCGTCCCGGCTGCTGCCGAAAAGGGGAAGTATCACATCCTTCAGCCATCCTTCTTCGGCCGCTTTTTTCGCTCTTTCCTGGCTCAGAAGGGCTGCTTCGTCCGCTTCCTCTCTGGATATACCGGCCGCTTTCGCCGCCCTTTCCGCACCAAGAAGCATGGCGTCATCACCGTATTCGCCGGGCCGGAACTGGGCTGCCGTGAAGACAGGATTTCTAAGGCTGCTTCTTTCATCATTGTCTGCGTATCTCCTCTGGGGCTGAAGGGATGCACTTTCTGCACCGCCTGCCAGCACCACATCCCACTCCCCTGCCATAATGGAAAGGGCCGCCATGTGGATGGCCGCCAGGCCGGAAGCGCACTGCAGGTCAATCGTAAAAGCCGGAACCCTTTCAGGAAGGCCGCCTTCCAGAAGAAGAAGGCGCCCTATATTCCCGCCGGGCCCTACGGCATTGCCGCAGATAAGGGCATCGGGCCCCTGAAGGCCGTACTTTTGGCAGAGGGCCCTGGCCACCCTGCCACCCAGCACTTCCGGTCTGATATGTTTGAAAATGCCGTTCCGGATGCCGATATGGCTCCGAAGACCGCCTGCAAGAAATACCCGGTTCATTCAATCACCGCCTCAAAACACAATACCTGGGAGAATCCGTAAATAGTTTTCCCTTCTTTTTTCAGATACACCGCTTCATCGGCATATAAGGGATGGTGGAAGCGGATATGGAATGTTTTAAAATTTTTCCTTTCCGCCAGGGCAAGGGCGATCTGGAATCCGCTCACCACAGGGCGCAGGGTCTGATGGATTTCATTGTGGTCCCCCAGGGAAAGGCTGAAGGAACGCACCTCTTCTGCAGAAAACCGGCACCACAGGGATCCTTGGCCGTTCCTTTCCTTCCCCGCTTTTTCGGAAGGAGGAAAGAGCAGGATGGACATGTCTGCTGTGCCCTTCGTCACCCTGACCCTGACAATCCGCCTTCCGCTGCAGCTGACTTTACAGAGCCCATGGGTATCCCCTTCTCCTCTACTGTAGCGGAGTACTCCCATCACCATGCCCTGCCACTCCTCTTTCCAGGCAATGCAGAGCGCCTTCATCAGTTCTTCCATGAATTCTCCTTTATAAAAATGGCGGAAGGCAATGCCCTCCGCCATGAAATTTCTAAAACTAAAGAAGCAGGGATTAAAGTTCTCCTACCAGTCTTCTTCTGTACTTGCTCACCAGGAAAGAAGCAAGCAGTATTTTGGCAAAATCACCGGGAAGGAAGGGGAACATGCACATCACCATGGATGCCCAGATGCCCGTGCCCGTGAGGAACATGAACCAGGCAAGACCCATGATATAGCACACCGCCGTACCTGCAATGGTGGCAGCCATCATATTTTTAAAGGAATAGCCCAGCTTTTCGGAAACCAAGCCCACCACAAATGCCATGGGCGCAAAGCCGATGATAAATCCGCCAGAAGGGCCTGCAATCACAGAAAAACCGGCGCGCATCATGGAAAATACGGGCACCCCTGCCATACCAAGAAGCAGATAAATCACAATAGCCAGAAGACCATACCTCTTTCCAAGAAACCCGCCTGCCATGAGTACGGCAAAGGTGCCAAGGGTAATGGGCACCGGCTGGATAGGAATGGTAATCTGGGAGCATACCGCAGTGACTGCAGCAAATAATGCACATAAAACCTGCATACGTATAGAATGATTCTGATTCATAATGACCTCCTGTTGATGGATTCATTATAAAATCATGGAGGAAATTTGTCAACTGTCATCATATGGAAGTTTACAAATGATAACGATTGACCGGCCCACAACAAAAGTTCGGCAGAAGGACAGCCGCCCATCTCCCTATCCCTCATAGAGTACCGGCATCCAGTATGCTTCATTTCCTGCAATTTTTTCTTCGCTGAATCGGGCATAAATGGCCGATGGCCTGTCTCCCAGCATGAAGCAGGACAGGGTGACGTATCCTTCCAGTATACCCACATCCGTTTTGGTCACGATTTTCTGCTGCGGTATGTACTGCTGCACCAGGGATGATTCGCTGTCCCGGCACACCACATCCTCCGGGTTTTCCACTTCTTTCCGATACAGGGTCTCCCCTTTTTCGTTAATAATATCAATGCCCCGTCCTTCTCTGCCCCAGATGGGTTTCCTGATCCACTGGGAGGGACTTTTTTCGTCAGGCCGGAAATCCCGCTGGAAAAAGCAGGGCGGAATATAGGTCCTGATGATTTCCTGTTCTTTTTCCGAGAAAAAGGCATGGTCTTCCATGAGGGCATAGAGCAGGGCCTGGAAGCCTTTAGACTGCATGATAATGGACTCCGGCGGATTCATCATATGGAAGCAGCCGGCCCGATAGCCTTCCATCATCAGTTCTCCCAGGGAGGATCCGTCCTGATCCGCCTTTTCCTCGATCAGGATTTCCAAGGGATGCATGCGGTAGAGGAAGGATACGGTTCTTCCGTCGGGCAGGGCCAGGCTGCCGTCTTCCATAACAGCCAGATTGTAGAAGGATTCAAAGAGGATATGGCTCCGCACGTCTTCGGGCACCGCTTCCTTCATGGCGTTCATGAGAAACCGGGTGGTCCCCATATCTTCGATATAGTCATGGAAGCAGGAGAATAGAATGGGATGTTCCTCCAGCTGCCGGCTGCTCATATGTCCACAGCACCTTAGATAGACATCCAGAAGAAAACTGCGAAGGCCGTTCATTTCAAAGGCATTGGGGTTTTCTTTCCCGAAATACCGGGCCGCCACGCCATTGGCATAGTAGGCTTCGATTTCCGCGCAGGGCGTATCTGCATTGATTTCCACCATGTGGATAGCTCCGGTCTTTTCATCAATCACGTAGTCAAACCGGGATATCCAGGTGGGCAGATCCTTCATGGCATTGCCGCCATGGAGATATTTCCGGAGTTTCTCAGGAATTTCCATGTCATCCATGAAAGAATCGCTGCACTCCATGGCCCGCCGTACCGCCTTGGCGAAAATGCGGTATAGTTCTCCGCTCACGCGGCGCACTTCTTCTATCTGTTTTCTTTTCACAATGAGGGGCAGATGGGTGGGATAGCGGAAGGGGTAGCCCGGGTATTCCACATAGGGAAATATGGTCCTGTCCAGGTCGTCCATAAAAGTCTTTTCCATCAGGACGCGCCTCCCCTCACACCGGCGCCGCCAAAGCCTGTCTTCCCGCCGGCCGGCGCCTTCACCGTGGAATTTCCGGAGGACTTGCCGGACTCATAGGAATTCTTATTCCCTGCATAGGTTCCCGAGCCACTACCCGTATTCTGCTGCTGTTTCTGCTCCGTATAGGCCGGCCGGTCATTCAGCACACTGCCTGTGTTCCTGTCATAATGGCCGGAGTAGCCCGGCAGGCCGTGAAACATGAAATAGCTCATCATGAGCAGGGGCAGCAGGCTGGAAACGCCGGACACGTACTGAAGGTTATCATTCTCGTCCCTGCGGAAGGTCACTTCCTCGCCGTTATCGTATTTGGCGGTCTCTGTGCCGTCCTCATTCTTCACCAAGTGGTAGGTCCGGCCGTTCTCATCCTTCAGCTCATCCCCCTGGGCCTTCTGTTCCTGCCCGCAGCCTGCCATCATCACCGCCGCGCCGCCGGCCGCCATAAAAGCAGCCAGAATGGCCGCTGTCTTTGCACTTCTATACATGTGTGTCTCCTTTATTTCTATTTGATGAAATATGATTTGTTCTTTAAGTATCATACCATATAAAGGGCTCTCCGGTTTCCTGTTTTTTATTTCCACTCTTGCCACCCAATACAAAAGGGGCTGTGAAAAAATGATTTACATTTTTCACAGCCCCTTTTGTATACATAAATTTTCACGGTAATTGGCCCAATGACAGTCTGCTTCCTGCCTCTACGTCATTTCGAGCGATGCTGCATGTAGTTATGGATAATAATGCCTTTTGTTCTATTGAGGCTCTGAGCCCCGAAATCTCACGCCGCAATGAGGTTTATACTATCGTGGAATGAGATTTCTCCACTCTGTGGAGGTCCTGCATAGGACCTCCAAGTCAGCCGAAGTTGGCCTCTAGCCTGCCCAATAAGAGGCTTTCCTATTGTCGGCTGACTGACCGTCGAAATGACAGTGAGGTGGAGTGGCAGCGGTGTCATTTCTGTATTTTTTCACAGCCCCCTTCCTCATTAATAAAACATGGATTTACAACATTCCAAGAAGGTCATTGAGCCCTTCTGTCATGGTAGGATGGGTGTAAATGCTGTCGCGAAGGACAGAATATGGAATCTTCCGGTCCATTGCCAGTCTCACCAGGTTAATCATTTCATAGGATTCCAGGCAGAAGAAATGGGCTCCCAGAATGAGACCGCTCTCCTCATCCACAATGACTTTAAGAAGGCCTGATGGATTTTTCAGTACATGGGCCTTGGGAATCGCTGCCGCCGGCATGGAGGCAGTCAGGACTTTCCAGCCCGATGCCCGGGCTTCCTCTTCCGTCATCCCCACTCTGGCCAGCGGCGGATCCAGAAAGAGGGCGTAGGGAACGGGGCCGCGGTTTTCTGTCGTTCTCTTCAAGTCCCCGTTGAAATTGCTCTTCAGGATGCGGAAATCATCCAGGGAAATATAGGTAAACTGCATGCCTCCCGTCACATCTCCGGCTGCCATGATGTGAGGTTTAGATGTATGAAGGGAGCTGTCTACTTTCACTGCTCCTCGAGGCGTCATTTCCACCCCTGCTTTTTCCAGGGCAAGAGAAGATACATTAGGCTGCCGTCCCGTAGCTGCCAGCAGGACATCAGCGTGAAGGATTTCTTCTCCGTTCTTTGTCTTTACATGAATCAAGGCCTCTTCTTTCTCATCTTCCACCCGAAGAACGGCTGCTTCTTCCAGAATGCGAATGCCCTGTTTTTCCAGATGTTCTTTCACCGCCGCTGCCATTTCCCTGTCTTCCTTCGGAAGGAAAACAGAGCCCTTCTGGATGACGGTCACCTGGGCACCGAAATTGTTATAATAGGACGCAAATTCCAAACCGATATAGCCAGCTCCTAGAATCACCAGATGACGGGGCAGCTTTTTCTCATCCATCAGGGTCTCGCTGGTGTAGACAAAGGCGCTCCGGTCAAGCCCTTCCACCTTCGGCATGACAGGCGCTGCGCCTGTATTGATGACAATATGCTCTGCCCGGATGATTTCTTCTTTTTCATCAGAGGAAATCAGGATTTCATGGTCATTCACAAAGGACGCCGTGCCGTCATATACAGTCACTCCTGCCTGTACCAGCTTGTCATAATTTTTCCCGCGAAGCATGGCGGTGAGACGATTCTTCTCCTCCACCGCTTCTGCATACCGCTTTTCTTTTTCTTCCCAAGAACCGTCCCGTCCATGAGACAGGCGGGCACTGTATTCCAGAGATTTACTGGGTATGCAGGCTACATTGATGCAGGTGCCGCCATACCGTTCTTTTGATTTTTCAATGAGCGCCGTTTTGATGCCCTGGGATGCCAGAAAAGAAGCAAATGTTTTTCCGGCCTTGCCAAATCCGATAATTACGTATTCATAGACTGTCATAGGTTTCCTCATTTCTTTTAAATAGGTAAATCTAAAATTACCTATATACATTTTACATCAGGAGGAAGAATGATGTCAATTTCAAAATGGGGGGCGGACATGCCGGAAGCGTGAAGGTTCAGAGGGTGGTGGCTGAAAAGGTTCTTAGGATTGACCGGCCCGTTGGGCCGGAGGGTTCTCATGTTTGACAGCCGCTTCGCGGCTGAGGGTTGAGGTGGCGGCTGACGCCGCAGGATAAAAAGGGGCGCGCCTGTCGGCGCAGGTTGTGTAGAAGGGTTGTGTAGAAAGGGGCGGGGAGAAGGGTTCAGAAGGTTCAGAGGGTGGTGGATTGCCCTTCGGGCAATAATTATGAAGTCAGCGTTACGGAAATACCTTTTGTGTCACCAAGGGTACATGGCGAAGTGCAAAAGCCTTCTTCCTCTGGAAAACGACAGTCCTACAGAGGACTGTCGAGTCGGGCTAATATTCGAGTATAGCCTGCACACTAAGCGAGCACCTTAATGCCCGACGGTGTCGCCGTCAGGCGACGAATGGTAGCGGATTTTCGAATAATTTTCGTCTATATCGCATTGGTCATCAAGCGTGAC
>ERZ779941.175-NODE-175-length-33409-cov-3.882803_pt1 | contig 33409 bp, 31 predicted proteins | sample MGYA00511952_ERZ779941 | MGnify/ENA primary metagenome ERZ779941 (study PRJEB29588, sample SAMEA2142846) | human gut metagenome | biome: human gut; feature: human-associated habitat; material: faeces | place: Denmark | collected 2008/2010 ...
AAGCAGGATCATAAATAAAAGGAATGCGAAAAATGCGCCCCAGGTGGGTAGGGACCCATCGGGCGCCAGCTTAATAGGTATAATTTATGAAAAGAAAAGGAGCATATAGTAGATATAGTTTATTAAAGAAATTTAATAAAAGGAGTATAGTTTTAGTTAAAGGTAAGAATAGATATTTAAGTTTTGATAGAGATGTACAAATACTTGAGTATATTAGATTTAATCTTGATTATAGTAAATGTAATTTAAAATATTTAGATAAATTTGGGATAAATTATATTGTACTTGATAATTTGGATATCATTATTGATAGGAGGTATGATATTAATAATTATATGAAATATTTGAAGTTATCTTATTTGTATAAGATATTAATGGTAATAACTAAGTAATTAGTTTATTATAGGGTAGGTTTATTATGTCGCCTAATGCTAATCCTGATAATGCTAACAATGTCTGGAATGTGAATGGTGATGGGAATACTGACAACAACAATGCTGCTAATCCTCTTTCCGCTTTCCCTCTAGCTCTTTATTTGTTTGTATTTATGGGTTTAATTACTTATAGATGAGTACGGTAAAGAACAAAACTTATCCTTGAGAAATCTAAAATGAGTATAGAGATGATTAGTTATACGTAACTGTCTATTAACTCTATAAAAATGATAAGCGCTAGTATAGGTTTATTCTTTTACTAGTGCTTTTTTTTAGAAGGAGGAAGTAAAAATGAATGAATTAATATTAAGAAAGAATGGTGGATTTTATTCAGTATATGGTGATGATTGTTATATTTTATTTTATTTGCTTGGTTATAAAATAGTGGGTGATAGAGTTGGTTTTCCAATAAGTGCTTATAATAAAGTTGTAAATACTTTAGAGGATAATAAAATAAGTTATACTGATAAATATAATAATAAAAGTAATGATTATAAGAGAAAAAATAATTATAATAAGTTATTGGATTTAGGTAAAAGAAAGTATAGTTTGAATTATAGAATAGATAATATAATAGAAAAAATGAATTTATTAAATGAAGAAGATATAGATAATATATTAAGTTATATTGAGAGTTATGAAAGATAGATTTTTAATTGTAAAGTGTACAAAAGAATTTATTTTTTCTATTGATAGTTTAGTTATTAATTTACCTAGAAGGGAGTTTGTTGTTAAAAATAAGTTATTATCTGATAGTTTTGATGTTTTAGAACTTATATATATTGCTAATGGAAATAAGAGTAAAGATGTTAAATTAAATATATTAAGTAAGTTATCTATGTTGGATTTTTATTTGGAATATTTGTATAAAAAAAGTATAATTAGCGATAAAGTGTTGAAAAGAGAATGTAATTTACTTTCTAATATTACTAAAATGATGTATGGATGGTTAAAAGAAAATGTACAATGATATAAAATGCGTTTATGAAGATTATATTGTAAAGGGTTGCAATAATAATAAAAAATTATATATGTTTGAAAAACATAAGATGTTAAATATTAGTAATATATGTAATAGGTTAATTGATTATAAGGTAAGTATGTATAATATATTTTTAATTAAGTATCCTAAATATAGAATAATAATGAGTTTGAATATGTATGATAAGGTTATAAATCATTATATAACATTAAAATATTTAATACCTAATTTAACTAAGTATTTGGATGATAGGAACATAGCAACAAGAAAAGGTTATGGTACTGATTATGGAATAAAGTTAATAAAAAAATATATAGAGAAGAATAAGAAATATGGTAAGTTTTATATTTTGAAGTTAGATATTAGTAAATATTTTTATAATATTGATCATGATATTTTAAAAAGTATGTTAAAGGGTAGGTTGGATGATTTTTCTTATAATATTATTTGTAAAATAATGGATAGTACTAATGAATTATATATAAATGATAAAATAATTAAGTTAAAAAACAATGAATTAAAATATAATTATAGAATAAATGAAATAAAAGAGATACCTATTTATAGATATGATAAGGGTTTACCTATAGGAAATATGACTAGTCAATTTCTTGCTATATATTACTTGTATAAATTGGATCATTATATTGTACATGATTTAAAGATTAAATATATGATAAGGTATATGGATGATTATATTTTAATTCATTATGATAAGAATTATCTTAAGAAGTGTTTGCTAGATATAAGCGAAAAGTTAAAAAAAGAGTATAGGTTAGCTGTGAATGCTAAGAAGACAAAGATATATGAAAGTAATTCTGGATTTAATTTTTTAGGTTATAAGTTTAAGGTTATTAATAATAAAACGATTGTTAAAATAAGTAAATGCACTATTTTTAGAATAAGAAAGAGAATTAAGTATATTATAAAAAATTATGATAATAAGAATTGTTGTTAAATTTATAGTCAAATAACTAATTATTATAATAGTTTTAAATATAGTAAGAGTTTAGGATTAAAAAGGATAATTAATTGTTTTAAGTAATAAAAATGTTTATTTAACATATTTTACACACATTTTTTATAAAATTCCCATAATTTTTGTGATATAGTATTATATGTATAAGGGAGGACATATGAAAGAAAAAGTAAAATATACTATAACAATCGTAATCTCAATAGCAATTGGTGTGATAGGAACATTGCTTACATTAAATTATTGTGGATTGTTTGATACGAAGGTACTTGAAAAAACTATCAGAACAGTTAGTTTAAGTGAAAAGGATACTTTGAAAGAATCTATTGATAAGGTGTATGATTCTGTTGTTTATATAGAGTCATTAAAAAATGGTAATACAATAGGTAGTGGTAGTGGTTTTGTATATAAGAAAGATGATAATTCTGGATATATATTAACTAATTATCATGTAATAGATGGTTGTGATGAGGTTTATATAACTAATATTAAAGGTGAAACTGTGGAAGCTAAGATATTAGGGGCTGATGAGTATACTGATATAGCTGTTTTAAAGATTGATGAAGAAGATGTTTTACAAGTTGCAGAGTTTGGAAGTAGTGAAGAAACTAACTTGGGAGATACAGTATTTACTGTAGGATCTCCACTTGGAAAAGATTATATGGGAAGTGTTACAAAAGGAATAATATCTGGAAAAGATAGAGTTGTAACTGTTAGTTCAAGTACTAATAATCAATATGTTATGGAAGTTCTTCAAGTAGATGCGGCACTTAATCCAGGAAATAGTGGTGGACCACTTGTTAATATTAATGGTGAAGTAATTGGAATAAATTCTATAAAATTAGTTGAGAGCAAAATAGAGGGTATGGGTTTTGCTATACCAATTGAGTTAGTTAAATCAATATCAGAAAAATTGGAAAAAGGTGAGAAAATAGAAAGACCTTTATTAGGAGTAAGTATGCTTGATATTGATAATCAATATTTATTGTATAAGAATGGTATAACTATTGATTCATCTATTGAAAATGGAGTAGTAGTAGTAGAAGTAGTAAAAAATTCTCCTGCTGGTAAAGCATCTTTGAAAAAGGGTGATGTACTTCTTGCAATAAATGATGATGAAGTAACTAACATTGCTTATTTTAGGGCTATATTATATAAATACAGTGTAGGAGATACAATTACTATCAAATATTTGAGAGATAATAAAGTACGAGAAGTTAAAGTAAAATTAGATGTAACATTAGAAAATAGTTAATTAAGTTTAGCTATTTTTTTATTTGATATATAGCAATAAGGGGATATAGAAAGAATTAGGGAATATATTTAATATACTAATAAGTAAAATTAGATGTAATACTTAAAAATAGTTAATTAAGTTTAACTTTTTTCATTCTAGTATGGTACAATAAAAAGGAGGTGTAATATGATGGAAGATGAGTTGAGAAAAAAGATAGAAGAAATTTCTGCATCTATAGGGCTTGATTTTGAGGATGAAAATTTGTCTGATGAAGAAAAGAATGCTTTGTTTCGGTATGCACTTAAAGAAATAGATAAGGAAGAGTATATAAGATTATGTGGAAAGAAGATGAAATGAGAGAGTTTCAAGATCCGTATTGTTATAAGGGAACAAATGTTTTGATAAATAATTTGGGCATAAGAAATGAAAAAAATTTATCTACCTATGAGAGGGCTCATGTTGCATCTAAATTATTGGCTTTAAATATAAGACCAAATAATGGAGATTTTTCTTTGAAACATTATTTGGGTATTCATAAATATTTGTTTGAGGAAGTATATCCTTTTGCAGGAGAGATAAGAAATGTTGATATTACAAAGGGTGGTACTTATTTTGCAAGATTTCAATATATTGAACCAGAGTTAGATAAGATATTAAATAGTATGAAGAGTGAATTACCTAAAGTTTCATCAATGGATGAATATGCAGAAAAACTGGCTGGTTATTATCTTGATATAAATATTGCTCATCCATTTCGCGAGGGTAATGGAAGATGTGAAAGAGAGTTTTTTAGGGAATATGTGCTTCATTTAAATAAAGTTTTAAAGCTTCCTGATCTTGAGCTTGATTATTCTAGAATGAATAAGAGTATGATGATGACTGCAGTTATAGAAAATAATATCAATATTATGAAGCAAGAGTTTATGAATGCACTAATAAAAAAGGAAAAAGGTAAAACAAAAATAAGGAGGAAAAATGAATTTAGATACACTTAATGAAACGCAATTAGAGGCAGTAAAGATAACGGATGGTCCTCTTTTAATATTGGCAGGTCCTGGTTCAGGCAAGACAAGGGTAATAACGTATAAAATTGCTTATTTATTGGAACAAGGAAAAGCAAAACCATGGGAGGTACTTGCAATAACTTTTACTAATAAAGCTGCAAAGGAAATGAAAGAAAGATTACATAATTTAATAGAAGAAGATATAAAAGGAATGCAAATCTCAACATTCCATTCATTTGGATTAAGGGTTATTAAGGAATATTATGATTTTTTTGGGTTAGATAGAACATTTACAATAATAGATGAATCGGATAGTATATCTCTTATTAAAAAAATAATAAAGGAGTTAAATTTTGATGAAAAAAAATATATTCCAAGGGCAATAAAGAATAAGATAAGTGGTGCTAAGAATGAGCTTTTAAATCCAGAGGGTTTTAAAGTTTTTGCGAGAACTCCTTATGATGAAGATGTAGTAAAGATATATAAGAAATATGAAGAAAAGTTAAAAAGGAATAGTTCAGTTGATTTTGATGATTTACTTATGTTACCTATTGAATTATTTAGGAAGGATAAAGAGGCGTTAGAACATTATCAAAATAGATATAAATATGTTTTTATAGATGAGTATCAGGATACTAATGAGGCACAGTATTTGCTTAGTAAAATGATAAGTGATAAGTATAAGAATATATGTGTAGTTGGTGATGAGTCACAAAGTATATATTCGTGGAGAGGCGCAAATTATAAAAATATACTTAATTTTGAAAAGGATTATAAGAATGCAAAGGTAATATTATTAGAACAAAATTATAGATCAACTAAAACTATATTAGAGGCAGCTAATAGTGTTATTAAAAATAATAAGGAGAAAAAGGATAAACATTTATGGACTTTAAATGGTAAGGGTTCAAAAATAAAATATCTAAGATGCTATGATGAAAAAGATGAAATATTAAATATAATAAACACTATAAAGAAGTTTAAGAGTGAAGGAATTCCTTATAAGGAAATGGTTGTTTTATATAGAACTAATGCTCAATCTCAATCTATAGAAAGGGGCTTTATTGAAAATACTATTCCTTATAAAGTAGTTGGATCTTATGCTTATTTTAATAGGAAGGAAATAAAAGATTTAGTTGCATATTTGCGACTTATAAATAATGAGAAGGATGATGTGTCTTTAATAAGGGCAATGAATGCTCCTAAAAGAGGTATAGGTGCTAAAACAATAGAAAAGTTAGAATTGAATGCAAATGAAAATAATGTTAGTATATTTGATTCGATAACTAGTGGTAAAGAACTTGCATTTAAAAATTTAATATTAGATATTAAAGAAAAAATGAAAGATAAATCATTTGTGGATTTGGTTGAACTTGTATTAGATGAATCTGGACTTAAAGATGAATATAAAGAAAAAACTATTGAAAATGAATCTAGGTTGGAAAACTTAGAGGAGTTTAAATCAATAGCAAGAAATTTCGAGGATTATAATCCGGGTGCAACTTTAGAAGAATTTTTAATAGAAATATCTTTAATAAGTGATGTAAAAGAAGCAAGTGATTGTGATGAAGTAGTAACACTTATGACTATGCATGCGGTAAAAGGACTTGAGTTTGATGTGGTATTTATTACTGGTCTTGAAGAAGGGTTATTTCCACATAGTAACTCAATGTTTGATGAATCTGAGTTAGAAGAGGAAAGAAGATTATTTTATGTAGCAATAACAAGGGCTAAAAAAGTATTGTATTTAACAAATGCGAGAAGTAGAATGTTATTTGGGCAAATAAAATCTAATTTGCCAAGTAGATTTATTGAGGAAATAAATCAAGAAGATATAGAAAAGTTATTTGAAGAGAATAAGAGTACAAAGGAAATAAAGATAAATAAAAAAGATAATTTTAATGATAATGATTTAGAGCTTAAAGTAGGAGATCATGTTAATCATAATGCGTACGGAAATGGTATAGTTGTTAGTTTAGAAAAAAGTGTTGCAACGATTGCATTTAAAGTAGGAATAAAGAAAATATTAACTACATATAAGGGTTTGAAAAAAATATAGGAGGATTTTATGAATAAAACTTTATTAATTTTAGCAGCGGGAATGGGAAGTAGATTTGGAGGGCTTAAACAACTTGAACCAGTTGGACCAAGTGGTGAATTTATAATTGATTATAGTATATATGATGCTATAAGATGTGGTTTTAATAAGATAGTATTTATTATAAAAAAGGAAAATTATGAAATATTTAGAGAAACTATTGGTAAAAGAATAGAAGATAAAATAGATGTTAAATATGTATTTCAAGAGTTAAGTAATTTACCAAGTGGTTATAGTGTTCCTGATAATAGAATTAAACCATGGGGTACAGCACATGCGATATTATGTGCAAAAGATGTGATAAATGAGCCATTTGCTATTATAAATGCAGATGATTTTTATGGGAAAGATGCATATAGAGTAATAAGTGAATTCATGGATAAAAAACATGATGGTAGTAAAGAAGAATTTGGACTTGTTGGATATAAAGTTATTAATACTCTTACTTTAAATGGAACAGTAAAAAGAGGAGTATGTGTATTACATGATAATCACTTAGTTAGTTTAGATGAGAGTGTAATTGAAAAAAGAGATAATGATATTTATGCGACATCACTTGTTACAAATAATGAATATAAAATAACTAATGATACTTTAGTATCTATGAATATGATGTCATTTACGCCAAATATATTTAAGTATATAGAAGATAACTTTAAGAAATTTTTAGATGAGAATAAAGATAACTTAGATAGTTGTGAATATTTAATTCCATCAGTACTTTCAAAAGGTATTAAAGAGGGATATTGCAACGTATCTGTAATTAAAACTAACTCTAAGTGGGTTGGTGTAACTTATAAGGAAGATAAGAAAGATGTGGTGGAATATATAAAAAATATAGTTGAAGAAGGGGAATATAATAGTAATTTGTGGAAATAAAAAGTTTATAAGAGTAAAGATATACTCCTAGAAATAATCAAAACCATTAACCCAAAAGAAAATTATTAGGTGGTTTAATAGATAATTACTTATGCGAAAAAGAAGAAAAAATTATAAATAATATTTAGTTGTAACTTGATTTCAGCAAATAAATAGTTTATAATTAAATTACCTGATAGGTAATTGCATATAGAAAGGGGGAAACGGCTTGCAACTTGAGATTAATGACAATAGACTAAAAAAAATAATTAATGATCCAAATAAACTTATAAAAAAAGTAGGTTTAGAAATGGCAAAAAAGATGCATCAAAGATTTAATGAACTTAGAGCATCATCTAACTTCAAACAATATTTGGATAATGGTATAGGAAGGCCACACCCTTTAACTGGCAATTTGTATAATTTATTCGGTATAAGTTTAAATAAAAATTATAGATTAATAGTAGAACCATTAATAGATGGTTTAGACGTCGAAAGTTTACATGAGTGTAAGAAAATAGAGATTAAAGGAGTGATGGATTATCATGATGGAAAATATGTATGGCTTATCCCTTGATTTAATCGTTCATCCTGGAGAAACAATTAGAGAAATTATTGAAGATAAGAATATGAGTCAAGAGGAATTAGCGATTAGGACTAATTATTCAGCAAAACATATTAGTGAAGTGTTAAGTGGTAAAAAAGGTATTTCTTCCAAATTTGCAAATGCGTTGGAATATGCATTAGGAATATCAACGGAATTTTGGATTAATTTACAAGGAATATATGATAAAGAAATAATAGAATTAGAAAAAATAAATGAAATATCTGAAAAAGAGTATTCTATTTTAGAACAATTAAAAGAAGTTGTTTTATATTGTCATAAAATTAATATACTAAATAATATTTCAAACAAATCAATCAATATATTAAATTTAAGAAAATTTTTAAATATTAATGATCTTGCATCTATTCCTAATTTGCCAATACAGCAAGTTGCATTTCGTGGTTCTAAATGCAGTAAAGTAAATATTTATGTTTTATATGCGTGGCAAAAATTATGTGAGTATTTTACTGAACAAAACAAAATTAACGTAGATTTTAATAAAGAATTATTGAAAACGAAATATGATGAAATAAAAAGTACAATGTTTTTAGAACCGAATGAAATGATTTTAAAATTAAAAAAAATATTTAGTGAATGTGGAATTATATTTGAAGTTGTACGCCATTTCACTGGGGCTCCAGTGCAGGGATTTATAAAGAAAAAAAATAATAGAGTCATTTTGTGTATGACAATAAGACAATCCTTTTCAGATATTTTTTGGTTTACTTTATTTCATGAAATATCACATTTATTGAATGAAGACTTTGAAGATAAGTATATAGATTATTCTTTTATAGAGAGTGAAATTGAGAGTAAAGCAGATAATTTTGCGATGAATACATTAATTAATAAAGATGATTATGATAAATTTATAGAAAAAAATGTTTTGAACATAAATGCGATAAAAAAATTTGCAAGGACACAGGGTGTTTTACCTGGAATAGTTATTGGTAGAATTCAAAATGATACAAAAGAGTATTCTTTTTTAGCAAAATATAAGGAAAAATATGTTTGGGAGTAATTAGTATTAAGAGGTGATGAAATGGATGTAAAAAAAAGAGTAGATGAACTTGTTAATATTATTAATGAAGCAGATTATAATTATCATACACTAGATAAACCAATTATAACTGATCAGGAATATGATAAGTATATAAGAGAATTATTTGATTTAGAAAGTGAATATCCAGAATATGTTAGGGAGGATTCTCCAACACATAGAGTTGGTGGGAAAGTATTAGATGAATTTGAAAAGATAACACATAAAATACCTATGATGTCACTTAGTAATGTATTTAATGAAAGTGAAATAAGGGCTTTTGATGAGAGAATAAGAAAAGAGGGTTTTAGTCCAGAGTATGTTTGTGAACTTAAAATAGATGGTTTATCAGTGTCTTTAATATATGAAAAGGGCAAATTAGTAAGTGCTGCTACAAGAGGTGATGGTGTAGTTGGTGAGGATATTACTAATAATGTTAAAACTATTAAAACTGTACCTCTTAGAATAAATGAGCCGATAGATATAGAGGTTCGTGGTGAAATATATATGAGTAAAAGTGTATTTGAAGAAATTAATAGGAATAGAGAAGAAAATGGATTACCACTTTTACAAAATCCTAGAAATGCTGCAGCGGGTTCTATTAGACAGTTGGATTCTAAGGTGGCAGCAAGTAGAAAGTTAGATACGTTTATATATCATTTACCAAATCCACTTGATTATGGGATAACAACTCATTATGAGGCATTAGAATTTATGAAAAAACTTGGATTTAAGACAAATCCAAATAATAAGTTAGTTGGTGGAATTGATGGAGTGATGGAATTTATTAATTATCAAACGAAAAATAGAAGTAAATTACCATATGAAATAGATGGAATAGTTATTAAAGATAATTCTGTAGTTGAACAACAAAAGCTTGGATTTACGGCAAAGTATCCTAAATGGGCAACTGCTTATAAGTTTCCAGCAACAGAAGTATTAACAAAATTAACTGATATAATATTTACTGTAGGAAGAACGGGTCAAATAACACCTAATGCAGTTCTTGAACCAGTTTTAGTTCAAGGATCAACTATTAGAAAAGCAACGCTTCATAATGAGAAATATGTAATAGATCACGATATTAAAATAGGAGATACTGTATCTATTATAAAAGCAGGAGATGTTATACCGGCAGTACTTGGTCCAATAAAAGAAAGAAGAGATGGATCTGAAGTGAGTTTTAAAATGATAGATAAGTGTCCTATATGTAATTCTTATTTGTATAAAAAAGAAGATGAGGCAGATTATTATTGTAAGAACGAAAAATGTCCAGCAAGAAATATAGAAAAATTATCACATTTTGTATCGAGAAATGCAATGAATATAGATGGATTGGGAGATAGTATAATAGAGGATCTATATAATTTAAAATATATTTCAAAAGTAAGTGATATATATAATTTAAATAAATATAAAAAGGATATAATGGAACTTGAGGGATATGGAGAAAAAAGTGTAACTAATATGTTAAATGCAATAGAAAATTCAAAAAATAATTCATTAGAAAGATTATTATTTGGTTTGGGTATAAGACAAGTTGGAGAAAAAACAGCAAAGATTTTGGCAAAAAGATATAAAACTATGGATAATCTTATAAGTAGTACAAAAGAGGATTTGAGTAATATTCGTGATATAGGTGGTATTATTGCGGATAGTATAGTTGATTATTTTAAAGATGAGAATAATATAAAATTAATAAATGAGTTAAAGAAATATAACTTAAATATGGATTATTTAGGTAAAGAAGAAATAAATAATCCTAATATAACAGGTAAAACATTTGTAATAACGGGTACTTTATCAAGAAGTAGAGATGAAATTAAAAATATAATTGAATCTGTTGGGGGTAATGTATCTGGTTCAGTAAGTAAAAAAACGGATGTTGTTATAGTAGGAACTGATCCTGGGAGTAAGTATGATAAAGCAAAAGAACTAGGAATTACGATATGGAATAATGATGATTTAGAAAAATATATTAACCAATAAAATGCACATTGAATTAAATGTGTATTTTTGTAAAAATACGAATTATATATAGATATGATTTAAAATATTTGTTATAATATAAAATGAAAGATTGAAGTGATTATATGATTGATAGTAAGTTATTTGCAAAAATAATACTTATGGTTGTAATACCATTTACATTTGTTGCACTAGTTATACCTTTTATTAAAAAAATAGCAGTACAAATAGGAGCAGTTGATATGCCTGGGGGAAGACATATTCATAAGAAACCAACACCTAAGTTAGGTGGACTTGGAATATTTTTGGGGTATTTACTTGGTTATATGATATTTGGAGAACCTAGTGCTCAAATGAATTCTATACTAATAGGTAGCTTTATTATATTAATAACAGGTATAATAGATGATATAGTAGAATTAAAACCATCAATTAAATTTGCGGGGCAATTAATGGCTGCATTAGTAATTGCTATATATGGAGGTATACTTTTAAAAGATGTAAGTGCATTTGGAATATATTTGGATTTTGGAATAATGTCATATCCACTTACTATATTTTTTATATTAGGATGTGTTAATTGCATTAATTTAATAGACGGACTTGATGGACTTTCTGGTGGAATTAGTTCTATATATTATTTAACTATAGGTATAATTGCAACTATGCAAGGGAAACATGGACTTGATTTTGTACTTGCTTTTGTAATGCTTGGTTCTACACTTGGTTTTTTAGTTCATAACTTTAATCCAGCTAAAATATTTGCAGGGGATTCCGGTAGTAATTTTATGGGTTTTATAATTGCTGTTATTGCACTTCTTGGATTTAAAAATGTTACAATGACATCATTAATAGTTCCACTTTTTGTTCTTGCAATACCAATACTTGATACATTATTTGCAATTATTAGAAGAACTTTAAAGGGTGAATCTATATCTAAAGGAGATAGTTATCATATACATCATCAATTACTTAGAAGAAACTTATCAGTAAAACAGACAGTTTTAATTATATATTTAGTTGATATATTATTCGCATCAGCATCAATAATATATATATTAAAAGATAAATATTTAGGATATATAATATATGGAATATTACTAGCATTAGTAATAGTATTTGTAATAAATACAAATGTAATATATGATTTTAAAGATAGTAGTAAGGAGAAATAAAGTTTATTTTATTGTTTGCAATTTTGTATATAAGTGGAGGTATGTATTATGAATGTCATAAAAAAAATAATAAAAAATGAGGATAATGAAATTTTATTGATGGGATTACTTATAAGTTTTCTTATATTAGTATTTAAAGAACTAATAAGTACATATATTTCATCAATCGTAACTTTGTTTCCTACTATTTTTATATTTTTATATTTTATTATAAAATTTTTAAAACATAGCATCAAATTTAAAAAGTATGATTATGTTTTTGGAATATTTCTTGTATTTGGACTGTTTTCTGGTTTTTTTCACAATCAATATCCTGTAGCGGTTATATATCAAGTTAAGTCGTTAGGCATATATTATTTATTATATATGATTGTTCGAAATACAAAATTAAAGCAAATCCAAATAGAATACATGATTAAAATTATGAATGGTGTAACTTTGCTGTTAATTTTGTTTTCATTGATAGAAATTTTGGGTGAAAAAACCTTCTTATTTCCTAAAGAATGGGCTGATTCAATTGTTTATTCAGATAATTATATTAGATCATATAGTTTAATCTGTAATCCAAATCTTTATGCTTTTTACTTGTTGTTTGTTATGATTATTAATTTCGAATTCAATAAAGCAAAATATAGCAATAAGTCTCTTCTAATTTACATATTGTGCATCCTTGGAATAATTTTAAGCATTTCTAGAAGTGCATTTATTTGTTTGCTTTTTGTCATTTTCTTATTTATTTTTAACTTTGTTAAGGAATTGAAAAAAAATAAAGAAAACGCAAAGTATATATGTTCAATTATTTTGGTATTTTTGGTTCCTGTTTTTTTGTCAAATTTAATTTATCAATTTGTAAATTATAATAATATTCCAATTATTACAAGTAAAGGTGTTAATTTGCAAGAAAGATTAAATATTGGCAGTGAAGCTGGTAAACCAAATCATACAACACCAATAGATGCAATTGATTCTAATAAAGAAATAGAAAACATTGTTAAGGACAATGTTGAAAATAATGATGCGATTGAAAAACAAAATTTTTTCACAAGAATGTTTGATATGGTTGAACGTAAATTTGTTAAAGAAAGTTTAGGAAATGGAAGACTTGCTGTAGTTGTTTTTGGATTAGAAAATTTAAAAAAAGATCCTATTTTTGGAACTGGATTTAGTTCGTTTCTGACGGCTTCGAGTTTTTTGAATCCTAATTCTGTTGTTCATAACTCAAATTTAAAATACTCTGATAATCAGTATATTGCTATTCTTGTTGAAACTGGGTTGTGCGGTATGCTTATTTGTATGGTATTTATTGTTATGTTTATAAAAGATATGGTAATAAATAATAAAAAAATCTCTTTGATTGCAACAATTATATTTCTATTTTTTGGTATGTTTATAAATGTTTTAGAAGTACAATTAATTTCTTTTGTATATTTTGTTTTAATTGGCTTGGAAAAGGAGAAAAATAATGGTTGATCTTAGTATAGTTGTACCAGTTTATAATACTTATAAATATTTGGATAAATGTTTGCATTCTTTATGTAAACAATTATGCTCAAGTTGTAAATTTGAGATAATAGTTATTAATGATGGTTCTACAGATAAATCCGAGGATATTATATTGAGTTATGCGAAAAAATATCCCAAGATAATTAGACATTTCAAAAAGAAAAATAGTGGAATATCTTCTACGAGAAATTTTGGAATAGAGCATTGTAAAGGTGAGTACATCATGTTTGTAGATTCCGATGATTTTGTAGAAACGAACTTAATCTCAGATTTTGTAAATAAAAATAAAAATTATGATTTATTTATACATGGTTATTATGAAGTTTTTGAAAAATCCAATAAACGCATATGCTACAAAATTGAAAATGATAAAATAATTGATAACGTTTATTCCTCACAAGAAGCTTTATCTCTAATTGTTGAAAACAGAGCCGTAAGAGGTTATCTTTGGAACAAAGTTTTAAAAAAAAGTATTATTGTTGACAATCATTTGAAATTTGATGAAAAAATAAAGTATATTGAGGATTTGCCCTTTGTTATATCTTACTTAAAATATTGTAAAACTATATATATTTCTTCCAGCACATCATATAATTATATGCAACGAATGGGTTCTTTGGTTAATAGTGGATTTAATGAAGGAAAACTTTCATCATTAGTAGGTTATAAATATATCGAAAATGAAATAATGGCAATTAATCCGGTATACATAAAAACATTTTACTATTACATTTTTGAATTAAACTATGAATTGAGTGTACGAATAAGAAAGTCGAGTGATTTTCTTAAGTATAAAAATGAGTATTTTAATCTTAAGAAAAACATGAATAAGTATTATAAACTTTTTATATTTAAGCGTATAAAAATAAAGTATAAAATTAAAGCAACAATCAAATTGGTTTTTTATAATCTAATATTAATGAGGTACAAAATATGAAAAAAACAAAGAGAAGCATTATTAATATAGTTACATCTATTATTCCTTCAATAATAATAACATTAATAGGTTTTATAAAGTTTAAATACTTTATAAAAGTGTATGGTGATGATTTAAATGGTGTTGTACAACTTATTACACAAATATATGCTTATCTATCCTTGGCGGAGTTAGGATTTGGAGCAGCAACAAATGTAAAGTTATATAAATATTTTCAAGAAAAAAATGAAAGAAGAATTACTGAGGTTTTTAATGAAAGCAAGAGTTTATATTTTAAGAGTGGTATTTTTATTTTTACAATGGGTGTTTTCATTTCATTTTTGCTTCCATCATTTATAAAAAATAATACTGTACCAATTTATTATGTTATTGCAATTATGGTTCTATATGCAATAGATTTTCTAGCTGATTATCTATATGGATTACCATATCGTAATTTATTGATAGTTAATGAAAAAATTTATGTTATTAATCTTGTAAAAACAAGTCAACAAATTATTTTTAAATTGTTAGAATTAGTTTTAATAATAAATCATGTGAATTTAATATTAATTATTTTATTAAGTGTTGTTGCAAATTTAACTGGTTCATATTTTTTGATAAAATTTACAAAAAAATATTATCCATTTTTAACAAAATACAAAGGTAAGGATAAATCTGTTTCGAAATCCGTAAAATATATTGCAATAAATAATTTGTCTGAAATTGTAAATGAGAAAACTGATTCTATAATTATAGCAAATCAAATGGGTTTAAAAGACACATCAATTTATAGTATTTATAATTTAATCAATAATTATATACATTTGTTTATTTTAAATTTTGTTACTGGCATAAAAGCTTCAATTGGAGCGATTGTCAATGATAAGAAAATTTCAAAAGACACATCTTATGGTGTATATAAGCAATTTTTACTTTTAACAAATTATATTTCTACAATTTGTGCAATAGTTTTTAGTATTTCAGCATCTTCTTTTGTCAGCATTTTTATTGATAATTCTTACCAGGTGAGTGCATTTGTTGCTATTTTATTTGGAATAGTTTTATGGCTAAATATTATGATGAAATCACTACATGTAATAATTGAGGTAAAAGGATATTATCAAAATATTAGAATATATGCTTTATTACAAGCAATTTTCAATATTGTATTTTCTTTTATTTTAGTAAAACATTTAGGTATGATTGGTGTGCTTTTGGCTACAGTACTTTCAACTTTTATAGTTTTATTGCCACAAAAAGCAAAGATAGCATTTAGTGAATTTTATCAAAAACCATCATTTTTTTATGTGATGTCTCTGATTTCGTTTATGTATGGAGGTGTTATGATATATTTTATTAATAAATTTAAAGTTTATTCCCTTGTATCAAATCTTTCGAAATGGTTTATTACTACCGGCATAATTTTTGTTGTTATTGCTATATTGTTTTTGATTACAATGTTTTTATTGTTTAAAGAATTTAGAGAACTTGTTTCTAAAATTAAAAAATTTGATCTAATTTTTAAAATGAAACGTTTTATATTGTCTAGATATGCATATGTATATTACATTTTTTTCATAAAAAATAGAGGAATAAATGTATGTAGTATTGAAAAAACCCTGGATGATTTAATAAAAAACAAAGCATCAATTATAAGATTTGGTGATGGTGAAATGGATCTGATTAATGGAAAGAATTTGAAATTTCAAAAGTCAGACGAAGCACTGGCAAAAAAACTTGATTTTCTTTTGAGTTTAAAATCAAATGATAAATTGTTTATTGCAATACCAGAAATTTTTAATGGAATTAATCAGTATACAAACGACGAAAAGGAATTTTGGGCAATAAGTTTGTTGAAAACGTATAAAAATTGGAGTAAACATTGTAATGGCGATTATTATAATGCATTTATAAGTAGGCCGTATTTAAGATATAAAGATAAATCTAATTGTTCAAATATATTTAAAAAAATTCAAAAAATATATAATAATAAGGATGTAATTCTTGTCGAAGGGGAACATTCAAGACTTGGCGTTGGAAATGATTTATTTTCAAATGTAAAAAGTTTGAAAAGAATTTTATGCCCTACAAAAAATGCTTATGAAATGTATGATGATATTTTGAGAGAAGTAACTAAACAGAGCAAGAATAAATTAATATTAGTTTCTTTGGGGCCTACTTCAAAACCCTTAGTATATGACCTTTGTTTAAATGGATATCAAGCAATTGATTTGGGTCATATTGATTTAGAATATGAGTGGTTTCTCGGTGGAGAAACAAAAAAAGTAAAAATAAAAAATAAATATGTTAATGAAGTTGATAATGGTGATGTTGTTGAAAATTTTGAAGATAGCAACTACAACGATCAAATTTTAATTAATTTGAATAAAGAAAGGAAAAATAATGAAAAGATTTAGTATAATTATACCTGTTTATAATACATATGACTACTTAGACAAATGCTTATCATCATTGGTTAATCAAAAAAATGTAAAAAATGGTTTTGAAATAATAATAGTAAATGATGGTTCAACTGATAGAAGTGAGGACATTATATATGAATACAAAAATAAATATTCTGATATTGTTAAATACATAAGTCAAAAAAATCAGGGTCAATCATTTGCAAGAAATAGAGGAGTAGATAATTCATCAGGTGAATATATAATATTTGTAGATTCTGATGATTATTTGGAATTGGATTTTTTAAGTAAGTTAGAAAAACATATTTGTGAATTTAATATGCCTGATTTGATAAGATTTAATAGTCGAGATGTTAAATCAAATGGGGAAATAATAAAAGAAGTTGTGTTACCTAAAACTAAGAATCAAATTGACTTAATAAAAAAAATAATGAAAAAGAATGCTTTGGAGGTACCCTGGGCATATGCTTACAAGGCTTCTTTTTATAAAAAAAACAATTTCAGATTTTTGCCATATATTCATGAAGACTATGGACTTATTCCAATAATTATTTATAAAGCAGATACATTTACATATATGAACTTTATTGGATATAATTATGTGGAACGTAATGGATCTATTATGGCAGAAACAAACTATGATAAAATGAAGAGAAGAGTAAATGATTTTTATATTCAATATTGTAATCATATGAGGGTTATTAAGAAAGATAGCAAAAAAGGAAAACTTTTAAGAAGTTATTGCTTAGAGGCAATGATAAGTAAACTAAAAATTTTAAATGATGAAGATTTGAAAGCACAAATAAAATCATTAAAGTCTGAAATAGATCTTGCAGATATATATTGTTATAACATATACAAATTTTTTAAAAAAGTCATGCTTTCTATTAGTGTTGAGATGTATATAAAATTATATTCGTTGTATAAACCTATATAATTTCATCTTAAATGCTAACATTAATAATAAAAAATCTTAGAAAGGAAAAGTCATTCTATTTATAGGTTTGACAATTAATTAAATGAAAAAAATAGCTATTTTTATAGACAATCTGCATGTTGGGGGAATTCAAAAGTCTATTGTGAATATTTTAAACAATATAGATTATAAAAAATTTGAAATCGACTTGTATCTTTTTAATAAAGATAAATTTTATGAAATTAATAAGAATGTAAATGTTATATATTTAAAAAAACCTTCTTTTGTTTGCAAGTTTTTGCCTTTTTCTATTGTAAATAAAATAATCAAACTGGATATTTGTAACAAGGAATATGATATTTCCATTGATTTTGATAGTTATCAAATGCATACTGCAATAGGCGCATTGAGATGTAAATCAAATAAAAAAGTCATATGGATTCATAATGATGTAGTCATTAAATTAAAAGAAGAACCTAAATATAAAATATTATATTCCTTTTTTAAAAACAAGTATAAACGCTTTGATGTATTTTGTGCAGTTTCAAACGGGGCTCTTTCATCCTTTAAAAATTTGCATAGTTATTCAGACAAAGACTATAGAGTAATACCAAATTATATAGACACAAAAGAAATAAAAGAAAAAATGATGGAAAAATGTGATATAAATGTTGATAAGGCTAAGACTAATATTGTAACCGTTGGGAGATTGTGCCATCAAAAGGGAATTGATATTATGCTTAATAATATTTACAAAATCTTGGAAACACGTAATGATTTTCACTTATATATAATAGGTGATGGACCGTTGTACCATTCATTAAAGAATCAAGTTATTCAACTAAATCTTGAGGAATATGTGACTTTCTTGGGCAACAAAAAGAATCCATATTGCTACATGAGAAAAATGGATTTATTCTATTTGCAAAGTAGGTATGAAGGACAGGGAATGGTTATTTTAGAGGCAAAGTCGATCGGATTAGATATTCTAATACCTAAAAATCTTGAAAAATATTGTCCAAATACATTTGGTGTTGATAGTCCAGTTGATTTTTTAAAAAAATATAAAAAAAAGAAAAAAATGATATTTGATGATTTAAAAGAATATAATGATGATGTTATAAATAAGTGGAGTGATTTAATAAATTATGAAAAAAATATTTAAAAGATTGTATACAAATTCTTTTGATAATTTTTGTGAATTATTAAAAGATAAAATTAATAGTAATAAGAAAACTTTTATTGTTACAGCAAATCCCGAAACTTTTATGATGAGTGAAAAAGACAGTGAGATAAGAGATATGTTACTGGATAAAAATGTAACATTGGTACCAGATGGCATTGGTGTCGTTAAGGCAGCTAAAATGCTAAATATAAATGTTTATGAAAGAATTGCTGGTGTTGATATTGCTAAATTTCTTTTAGAGTATGCCAATGAAAAGGGTTTAAAAGTATATTTGTTTGGCAGTAAACAAGAAGTAATAGATAGAATGCAACAAATTATTGAAAAAGAATACTGTAATATTAAACTTGTAGGAGCTACTAATGGATATGTTAATGATAAGGATAAGGAATTTGAAAATATAAGAAAATTAAATCCAGATATTGTTATGGTTGCTTTAGGTATACCAGTTCAAGAAAAATTAATATATAATCATCTAAATGATTTTAAAAAAGGAATCTTTATTGGAGTGGGTGGTTCATTTGATGTACTAAGTGGAACAAAAAAAAGAGCACCAAAATTATTTATAAAATTAAATTTAGAATGGCTTTATAGAATTATATGTGAACCAAAAAGATTGAAACGTTTTTGGAATAATAATATTAAATTTATCATAAAGGTAAGAAAGGATAAGTAGTATATTATGAAGAAAATTAAAGTATTAAGTATATTTGGAACAAGACCAGAGGCTATTAAGATGGCTCCTTTGGTTAAGGAATTAGAAAAAAGAAAAGAAATAGAAAGTATTGTGTGTGTTACCGCTCAACATAGAGAAATGTTAGACCAAGTTCTAGAAACATTTGATATAAAACCTGACTATGATTTAAACATTATGAAATCTGGTCAAACATTAGGTGATATTACTACAAGAGCATTAACTGGTTTAGAAAAAGTTATTAAAGAATGTAAACCTGACATAGTTTTGGTACATGGTGATACTACAACTACTTTTGCAGGTGCTTTAGCAGCTTTTTATAATCAAACAGCAATTGGCCATGTAGAAGCAGGACTTAGAACAAATGATAAATATAGTCCATATCCAGAAGAGATGAATAGGCAAATGGTTGACTGTATGACAGATATGTATTTTGCACCTACAAATCTTAGTAAACAAAATTTAATATCTGAAAATATAGATTCGAGTAAAATCTATGTTACAGGTAATACAGCAATAGATGCTATGAAATATACAATAAGAGAAGATTATAGTAATGAAGTTTTGGATTGGATCAAAGATAATGAAAAATTTATTCTAGTTACTGCTCATAGAAGAGAAAATTTGGGTGATCCAATGCGACATATATTTAAAGCAATTAAAAGAATAGTAAATGAATTTGATGATGTCAAAGTTATATATCCAATACATATGAATCCTAAGGTAAGGGAAGTTGCTAATGAAATATTTGATAGATGTGATAGAATTAAGTTGATTGAACCATTAGAAGTATTTGACTTTCATAATTATATAAATAAGTGTTATATGATAATGTCCGATAGTGGTGGAGTTCAAGAAGAAGCACCATCACTTGGTAAACCAGTTTTAGTACTTCGTGACACAACAGAAAGACCTGAGGGAATTACTGCAGGAACTTTAAAATTGGTTGGTACAGATGAAGAAACAATATATAAAGAAGCAAAAAAATTATTAACTGATAAAAAAGAATATGAAAAAATGAGTCATGCATCTAATCCATATGGAGATGGTTTTGCTAGTAAGAAAATAGTAGATGAAATAATTAAAAGATATGAAAAAAGGAAATAGTGTTTTAATACACTGGTGGAGTATATGGTAAAAAAAATAAGTGGGATTATTGGGTTAATTTTATTATCTATAGTAATGTATATATTTATGGAAGTACAAGTTACTATAGATTCACCTAATACAGATAAACCAATAATAAAAGAGGAAGAAGTTAATGAAGTGAGTGAATGGATAACTATTCCAACTTATGATGGTGCTAATGAGGTAACACATCCAAAAATATTGTATTTTAAAGATGGATTTAATGGTTATAAGTATTGGATGGTTGCAACACCATATGAAAATAATGATACTTATTTAGAAAATCCATCTGTAGTAGTGTCTAATGATGGAACTAATTTTATTGAACCAAAAGGAATAAAAAATCCAATAAGTGGATATCCTTCTATTAAAAAAAATGATACTTATTATTCTGATCCATTTATATTATATTATAAAGATCATTTTGAATTATTTTATAGGAAAACTGGTTCGATAGAAAATGGTAAATATATTAGTAATGGGTATAATTATCTATATCATATGGAATCTATAAATGGAATAAAGTGGTTTAGTAAAAAAATAATTTTACGAAACGATTCTTATGAGAGATATATGAGTCCATCTGTTATTAAAACACGTAATTTATATAAGATATGGTATACAAATTATGATTGTAATATGAAGTATATTGAATCTAATGATTTAAAGAAATTTAATAAACCACTAGATGTAAAAATAAAGAATTTTGATAAAGGTGTGTGGCATAGTGAGATTCAATATAAGGATGGAAAATATTATTTGATATTTATGACTAGAAATAATTATTTATATTATACTGAATCAAAAAATGGAATTAATTTTGATGAACCGAAATTAATTAATACTAATTTAGATGAGTTAAAGGGAACATATAATTATATATATAAAACTACATTTATTTTAAGAGGGAATGGAATTGAATTATATATTCCATATAAGGTAAATGGAAGATGGAAGATGTATCATAAGGTAATGACTTTGGATAATTTTTATAAGGAACTAAATAATTAGTTCTTTTTTAAATTTTAATAATTTGATTTTTGTGTTACAATATATTTAGGTGAGTAAGGTATGTTAAAGAAAGTGGTAACAGGAACTGTTTGTCTTGTGTTTTTGATAGTTGGTTTTTATGCTTATATAAATTATCCAACGACTATTTATACTGGTCCAAAAATAGATTATGATATTAAACCAATAATAGAAGTTGAAGATGTGAAGGAGTTAAGTGAATGGATACCTATACCAACGTATGAAAATTCTGGTGAGGTAACTCATCCTAAGGTACTGTATTTTAAAAATGGTGTTAGTGGTTATAAATATTGGATGGTTGCAACACCATATCCATTTAATGATGCTTATTATGAAAACCCTTCTATTCTTGTATCTAATGATGGAAGTAAATTTATTGAACCAAGTGGAATAAAGAATCCTGTAAGTGGATATCCAAATCCTTATAGAGATGATGCATATTATTCAGACCCGTTTATGTTATATGATAAAGATCATTTTGAACTTTTTTTTAGAAAGACAAAATCTGTGGTAGATGGTGTAGTTAAGAGAGATGGCTATAATTATATGCTTTATCAAACATCAAAAGATGGGATTAATTGGTCAGAACCAGAGGTTATATTTAAAGATAATCCACCAGAAAGATATATGAGTATGTCTGTTGTAAAAAATAATGGTTTGTATAAGATATGGTATATAAATTATGAAGGTAATATTAGATATGTAGAGAGTAGGGATTTAAAGGAGTTTAGTAAACCGATAGATATAAAAGTAAATAATTTTGATAAATTTATATGGCATGGTGAGATTCAATATGTGGATGGGAAATATGTATTTGTGTTTTTAATAAGATATAAGATATATTATTGTGAATCAATTGATGGTATTAATTTTAGTGAACCAAAATTAATTAATACGGATCTGGATGAATTAAATGGTGTTATACATCATATATATAAATCAACGTTTATTATTGGTAGAAATAAAGTTGAGTTATATGTTCCATATAGGGTTAATTATGTGTGGAAGATGCGACATATAGTAATGACTAAAGATAATTTTTATAAGAGAATAAATAGTAATAAATGAAGTTATTAAAAAATGTAGATAAAAAAATAAAATTAATATATAATTAAATGGGAGGACATATGGAAACTATAATTAAATTGACTGAAGAAAGAATGTTAAAGCAAATTGAAAATATGGAAAAAAGATTTACAAATGTAAGGGCAGGAAGAGCTAATCCTAGAATATTAGATGGTGTTAAAGTTAAGTATTATGGGGTTGAAACACCTTTAGTACAACTTGCTACTATTTCAGTACCAGAGGCAAGACAACTAGTTATTAAGCCATTTGATAAATCGTGTATATCTGATATAGAAAGAGGTATATATGAGGCAAATATAGGACTTACACCAAATAATAATGGAGAAGTTGTTATGCTAGTAATACCTGAGTTAACTGAGGATAGAAGAAAAGAATATGTAAAAGAAGTTAAAACTATGGCGGAAGAAGCAAAAATTGCACTAAGAAATGTTAGACAAGATGCAAATAATGATATCAAGAAGCTTGAACTTCCTTTGGATGAGGAAAAAAGAGGTATGGAAAGAATTCAAGATTTAATATCAAAATATAATAAAGATATTGATTCGTTGTTAGCAGAAAAAGAGAAGGAATTAATGACTGTTTAGAAAAAGTATTTAAGCAATTTCAAATTGCTTTTTTTGTATACTATCATTGAATAAAAGTAGCAAAAACTCTACACTATGTAAATACTATTTTACTGATATTGAACTTTGTAGCGTAAGGTTAAAGATAATTATACTTTTAAATATAAAAAGGAATTAATTAAATATGATAAAAAATGTTATATTATTTTAAATATTTGATTTTAAAGGCGTTAAATATAATTGAAAACGAGATAATTTTGTGTTATAATGAGTCACGAAAAGCGAAGATTTGGAGTAGTAATAAAAGAAGTATTAAAAGAGAGCTGATGTTTGGTGTGAATCAGCAGTAACCTTTTATGAATTCACCAATGAGCTTTATATCTGAAAGGATATAACGTATTCTGCGTTAAAGAGAAGAGTGCATAGAATCTATGAACTAAGGTGGTACCGTTTTTTTGAACCCTTAGATTATGGATTTTTTTGTTTATAGGAGGGAATATGAAAGAAGAAATAATTAAATTAAGAGAGGAATTTGAAAGTGAGATATCTGGTGTAGGTAATTTGAATGATTTGTCTTTATTAAAAGTAAAATATTTGGGTAAGAAGAGTAAAATACAAACATTTTCTAGTTCTATGAAAGATCTATCTATTGATGAGAAAAAAGAAGTTGGTAAGATAATAAATGAATTTAAGAATTATCTTGAGAGTAGTTTTTCTTTATATAAAGAAAAGTTAGAAAAAGAGGAACTTGAGAGTAAATTAAGGAGTGAAGCAATAGATATAACATTACCAAGTACTAAGATAAGAGTTGGTAGTATTCATCCAATAACTAAAATAATAAATGAGGTAGAGGATTTATTTGTGTCTATGGGATATGATGTGTTAGAGGGACCTGAGGTGGAGAGTGATTTATATAATTTTGAAATGTTAAATTTACCTAAGGGACATCCTGCTAGGGATACTCAAGATAGTTTTTATATAACTAGTGATACATTGCTTAGAACGCAAACATCTCCTGTACAAGTTAGAACAATGCTTCAAAATATAGAGAAAACTCCAATAAGAATTATATGTCCTGGTAAAACATATAGAAAAGATAATGATGATGCGACTCATTCACATCAGTTTACTCAAATAGAGGGTTTGGTAGTTGATAAAAATATTTCTATGTCGGATTTAAAGGGAACGTTAGAAATATTTGCAAAAAGAATGTTTGGAAGTAGTAGGGAAATAAGATTTAGACCAAGTTATTTTCCATTTACAGAACCAAGTATAGAAGTTGATGTATCATGTTTTAATTGTGGTGGCAAGGGATGTAACATATGTAAAAATACTGGATGGATAGAGATATTAGGTGCTGGTATGGTTCATCCTAATGTTCTTAATATGTGTGGATATGATAGTGATAAGTTTACTGGTTTTGCTTTTGGTATTGGACCTGAAAGAATTGCTATGCTTAAATATGGAATAACTGATATTAGAAATTTCTATACGAATGATATGAGATTTTTAAAAGAATTTGATAAGGTAGAGAAGGTGGATTATGAGAGTTAGTGATAAGTGGTTAAGGGAATTAGTGGATGTAACTGATGACAAAGAAGTAATAGCAAATAAAATGCTATCAGTTGGTAATGAGTATGAAAGTATAAATGAATTATGCCCATCAACTAATTTGGTAGTAGGTAGAGTTGTATCTAAATATCCTCATCCTGATTCAGACCATTTAAATGTTTGTGAAGTTGATTTGGGCGATAAGATATACAAAATAGTTTGTGGTGCTCCTAATGTTTGTGCTAATCAAAAGGTTATAGTAGCAAAAGTTGGTGCTAAGTTACCAGCTGGTGAAATAAAATGTTCTACAATAAGAGGTGTTTTATCTAATGGAATGATATGTTCTTTAGCAGAATTGGGACTTGAATCAAAGTATGTAAAAGAAGAAGATAAGAAGGGTATTCATGTATTAAATGAAGATGCTCCTGTTGGTGTAGATGCAAAAGAGTATTTAAATTATAATGATTCATATACTGATTATGAACTTACTTCTAATAGGGGTGATTTACTAAGTATGATTGGTATGGCTTATGAAGTGGGTGCAATATATAATAAAAAGGTTAAGATGCCTGAAATTAATTTGACTGAATCAAAAGAAAAAACTAGTGATTATATTGAAATAGAAAATCAAACTAATAATTGTTATGCTTATAAATCAAGAATTGTTAAAAATGTGGTTATAAAAGAAAGTCCATCATTTATAAAAGCAAGGTTGATGTCATCAGGAATAAGACCAATAAATAATGTTGTAGATATAAGTAATTATGTAATGCTTGAGTTTGGGGAACCACTACATTTTTTTGATTTAGATAAATTAGGTGGAAAAATAATAATAAGACAAGCCAGAGATAAAGAAGAGATTACTACTTTAGATAATGTAAAAAGGAATTTAAAGGATAGTGATATAGTTATATCAGATGAGTATCATCCAGTTGCACTTGCTGGTGTTATGGGTGGACTTGATACGGAAGTAACTCTTAATACAACTAATATATTAATAGAGGCAGCTATTTTTAATCCATATAATATAAGATATACTTCAAAAGAGATATTAAGAAGTGAAGCGAGTTTAAGATTTGAAAAGGGAATAGATCCTAATATTATAGAAACTGCTTTAAATAGGGCTGCTTATTTATTGGAAAAGTATGCAAATGGAACTGTATTAAATGGAATAGTTGGATTTAATGATAGAGATTTAGATGATAAGGAAATTCTTTTATCATTGGATAAGATAGTTAGTGTACTTGGTATGGATGTTAAAAAGGAAGATGTAATTGATATATTAGATAGATTGAATTTTAAATGTAGGGAAAAAGATAATGTATTTAAGGTATATGTCCCAACAAGAAGATTAGATGTGAATATAAAAGAAGATATTATAGAAGAGATAGGAAGAATGTATGGATATGATAATATGAAGGGTACTCTTCCAGTTGTAAAAATAAAAAGAGGACAGTATTTGTCTAAGAACAGGTATATAAAAGATATTAAAAATAGGTTATCAGCTCTTTCTCTTAATGAAGTAATAACTTATTCACTTGTAAATAAAAAAGAGATAGATTTATTTAAAGATGAAAACTTTGAATATATTAAAGTTGCATCTCCTCTTACTGAGGATAAATCAATTATGAGATATAGTTTAATTCCATCTTTGTTAAAAGTAGCTGATTATAATATGTCAAGAAATATAAAAGATATAAATATATATGAAATAAGTAAGGTATATTATATTTTAGATGGGTATAAAGAAACTAATAAACTTGCAATATTAATGAGTGGGGATTATATAGATAATAGTTGGGGAAATAAAATGGTAGTTGATTTTTATTTAATAAAAGGTGTACTTGAGAATTTATTTGATTATTTAGGGGTATTAAATAGATACAAATTAAGGGAAAATAATAATGTATATTATCATAAGGGTGTATCAGCAGAAATATTGATTGATAATATTAGTGTTGGTTATATAGGTAAACCACATCCAACTATAAGTAAAAAAGATATATATGTGTGTGAACTTAATTTGGATAAAATATTTGATATTAAGACAAAAAATATCAAATCAAAGGAAATACCAAAATATCCATCAGTTGTAAAAGATGTGGCATTTATATTAGATAATAGTGTTTGTGTGGGTGATGTAATAAATACTATATATAAAAAAGGTGGAAGAATAGTAAATAATGTAGATGTGTTTGATGTATTTAATAATATAGAAGAGTGTAAAAAATCAGTTGCATTTAAGATAACATATCAGGATATATCAAAGACTTTAACTGATGAAGAGGTTACTAAATCATTTGAAAATATAATTTCATGTGTTAGTAAAGAATATAATGGTGTATTAAGAAATAAGTAAAGGAGAGTGATGATTTGTCAATTTTAGTTACTGGTGGTGCTGGTTATATTGGGAGTCATACTGTTGTTGAATTATTAAATAAGGGTGATGATGTAATAGTTGTAGATAACTTTTCTAATAGTAAGAAAGATGTTTTGAAATCTATTAAAGAAATTACAAATAAAGATTTTAAGTTTTATGAGATTGATTATACAAATAGGGAAAAATTAGAAGAAGTATTTAAAGAAAATAAAGATATAGAAAGTGTAATTCATTTTGCTGGATATAAATCTGTTTCTGAATCAGTATTAAAACCACTACAATATTATATAAATAATGTTTCAGGAACATTGGTATTACTCGATATTATGAAAAAGTATAATGTAAAAAAATTAGTATTTAGTTCATCAGCTACTGTATATGGTAATCCAGAAGTAGTACCTATAACAGAAGAATGTAAAACTGGGGATGCTATGAATCCATATGGAACAACTAAGGTATTTATAGAGCAAATATTAAAAGATTTGTATAATTCTGATAATAGTTGGGATATAGCAATACTTAGGTATTTTAATCCAATAGGAGCTCATGAGAGTGGACTTTTGGGTGAAGATCCACAAGGTATACCTAATAATTTAATGCCTTATATAGTACGTGTTGCACAGGGTGCTTTAAAAGAATTATCCGTTTTTGGAAATGATTATGATACACCAGATGGAACAGGGGTTAGAGATTATATACATGTAGTTGATCTAGCTAAAGGACATATAAAGGCAATAGAAAAACTTAATAAAGAAAATAAAGGAATATATATTTATAATTTAGGTACAGGAAAAGGATATAGTGTTTTAGAAATAATAAAGGTTTTTTGTTGTGAAACAAATAAAAAAGTTCCATATAAAATTGTAGGAAGAAGGCCAGGAGATATAGCTATATGTTATTCTAATCCAAAAAAAGCAGAAGAGGAATTAGGGTTTAAAGCAACTAAAACATTGGAAGATATGTGTAAAGATTCATGGAATTTTATAAATAAAAAAGAATTATAATTATTCTTTTTTTATATTGTTATAAATTTTTTCTAAGATATTATTTTTTTCTTCTTCATTTGAGTTGTTCCATAAAAGTTCAAAAAATACTCCTAGTCCTGGTAATAAAACTTCATCTTTACTTTTTATTGATTCACAAATGGATTCTTTTATTGTATTTGTATCATCATCTTTAAAATTATTTCTTATGTAACTTCTTATATCCATAAAATCACACCTTTCATATTTATTCTGTCAAATAAATAAATATATATTCAAAAAAATTATAATATGTGATATACTTTTATTAAGGAGGATGATATTATGCCAACATGGGCGTGGATAATTTTGATTGTTATAGCAGTAATAGTTTTGTTTATTGCAAGCACATATAACCAATTAGTTGTGTTAAGAAATAAGGTAAGAGACCAATGGGCTCAAATAGAGGTTCAACTTAAGAAGAGATTTGATTTAATACCTAATCTTGTAGAAACAGTAAAAGGGTATGCTAAACATGAAAAAGAAACTTTAAATGCTGTAATAGAAGCTAGAAACAAATTTAAAACTGCAGAAACTCCTGAAGAGGAAATGGCTGCTAGTGGAGATTTGAATAAGGCATTAGGAAGATTGATGGTTTTAACAGAAGCATATCCAGAATTAAAAGCGAACGAGAATTTTATTCAACTTCAAACTGATTTAAAGGATGTGGAAGAAAAGATTGCTTATGCAAGACAATTTTATAATGATACAGTTCTTGCTTATATGAATAAATATGAGATGTTCCCATCAAATATAATTGCATCTATGTTTCACTTTAAGGAAGTTAAATACTTTGAAGCTGGTGAAGAAGCAAAGAATGCACCTAAGGTTTCATTTTAAACTTACATTTGTAAGTTTTTTTCTTTTTTCTATGGTATACTCAGAGTGGTGATTTTATGAAGAAAATATTATTTTTAATGTTGCTAGTATTTCCGTTTATAGCAAGTGCAGATGAAGTACATGATTTTGATATGGATATATATATTAATTCAAATGGTGATGCATATGTGACAGAGGTGTGGGATGCAACTAGTGACATGGGAAGTGAGTTCTATCATTCGTACTATAATTATGATGGTAGTGATTTTAGTGATTTTAGTGTTTCTATGGATAATAAGCAATATACATTTATTGATGATTGGGATGTAGATGGTTCTTTAGAAGATAAACAATATAAGAATGGTTTTAATTATGTAGAAAATGGAATAGAAATATGTTTTGGTAAAACTAGTTTTGGTAGACATAAATATATATCTAAGTATAAGATTACAAATTTTGTAAGAAGTTTAAATGATTCAGATATGATTTATTGGACACTTTTGCCATATAATAATGGTGGACAATTTAAAAGTGTTAATGTAAATATATATAGTGATTTTGAATATGACGATGATACTCAATTTTACTTGTATGGTAAAGGTGGTATGGAAGTTCGAAATAGTGATGGTCATATAGAAATTAGTAGTAATGGTTCTTTAAAAGATAGTGAATATGTTACTATACTTGTAAAATTTGATAAAAATACTTTTGATTTATCAAGTAAGTTAGATGAAGATTTTAGTTATTACTTAGATATGGCAAATGAAAATGCAATAAAGTATGAAAAAGAATCACGTGTAGAAAAAATAATTGGTATAGTAATGTTTGTGTTTTTTGGTATAACTATGTTTTTTGTAATAATGTTGTGTAGTAGTGCATTTAATGCTGTAGGAAATTATAAATTGGATTTTGGTAAGAATAAAAGGAAAATGGATAAGAATTTACCTAATTTTAGAGATATACCATGTAATAAAGATATATATAAGGCATATTTTATAAGTGTTGCTTATTATTTAACTAAAAAGAAAACAGATATATTTGGTGCAATATTGTTAAAATGGGTTAAAGAAGATAAAATATCTATAACAAAGATAAATAATAAAGATTTAGCAATGAATTTAGGAGAAAGTACTTTTGATAGAGAGATTGAACAAAAGTTATATGATATGTTAAAGGAAGCATCAAAGGATAATATTTTAGAAAGTAAAGAATTTGAAAAATGGTGTAAGAAAAATAGTAATAAAATAATTAAATGGTTTGATGATTTATTGAATGAAGAGGGGAATGTATTAGTTAATGAAGGGTATTTAAAACAAAAAGGTAAAAAAGGTTTATTTTATACTAATGTGTATGTAGATGATATGTTTATTTCTGAAGGAAAGAAATTGTATGGACTTAAGAAGTATTTAACAGAATTTTCAAAAATAGGAGAAAAAGAACCAATAGAAGTTAAGTTATGGGATGAGTATTTAATGTATGCACAAATATTTGGTATAGCGAAAGAAGTAGCAAAACAATTTAAGAAATTATATCCAGAAATAATAGAAAATAGTAATTATGGATTTGATTATGATACATTTATGTTTGTAAATACAATTAGTAATACAAGTATGACATATGCATCTAGTTATTCTTCATCAGGAGGTGGCGGTGGCTCTTTTGGTGGAGGAGGAGCAGGTGGTGCTGGAGGAAGATAATGACTTATGTCATTTTTTCTTTTTTTAGAATAAATATTATGTTATAATTTAATCATAGGAGTGATAGGATGAAGAAGTTGTTATTTTTAGTGTCAATATTATTATTTCCATTTATGGTAAATGCAAGTTTAATGCATCAAGATATAGAAATACTAGAAAATGGAGATTTGCATGTAAAAGAAGCAATAGCAATAGATGGAAGTTATAATGGATTTAAATTAGAATTAAAGTATAAATATTATGATGAAAATAGTATTTATAGTGCAGATGATTTAGAAATAATAAAAGTATGTGAAGCGGATAAAAATAATCCAATTGAAAATGTAGGAGAATGCTTTAATGAGGTTACATATGCAAATAAGGGAGATAGTTTAAAATATACATATCAAAAAGGAAATATAGATACATTTATGTTATATAATCCAAGTTGGAGAAATAAGGCATTTTATGTAGAATATATATTAAAAAATGTAATAGTAAAACATAATGATATAGCAGAATTAAGATTAAATATGTTATCAAGTTCATTTGTAGAGAACTTAGACAAAGTAGAGATAAAAGTAAAATTACCAAAGAAATCAGAAACATTAAGGGCATGGGCACATGGACCATTATGGGGGAATATAAGTTTAGATGAAAATAAAGAATATGCGTTATTTACAATAGATGATTATTATCAATATACGGCAGTAGATATAAGAATGGCATTTGATAATTCATTAGTTAATACTAATAAAAAGACAAATAAAGATGCACTTAATAGTATAGTAGAAGAAGAAACAAGATTAGCAAATGAAGCGAATGAAGAGAGAGAAAGACAAAAAAAGGAATTAGAAGAGTATCAAAAGAGAATGGCTAGAATTCAGATGTTATCTAATTTAGCAATTGTTGGTTGGATGGTAGGTGCTGTAATTATATTCATAGTTGTTTATAAAAAATATGATAAAGAATATAAAAGTACATTCACAGGGAAGTATTTTAGAGATTTTCCATCTAATCATTCACCTGAAACTATAGAATATTTAATGACTAGGAATATAACTAGTAATGGATTATCTTCTTCTATATTAAATATAATATATAAAAAAGGATTCAAAATAGAAGAATACATGGCAAAAGAAGGAATATTTAAGAATAAAGACGTAAAGAAATATACATTAATTCTTAATGATAACGGATTAAAAGAAGAATTAACAGATGAAGAAAAATGGTTAAGAGCGTGGTTGGTAAGTGAATATGGTGATGGTGCTAAGTTTGATTTAGATAGTTTAAAAACGACTTCAAGAAGTGAATCTAGTGCAAGAAAATTTATAGCAAAATATAATAAATGGATAAATAAATGCACTGAAATTGCAAAAAAAGAAAATTTTTATGAAAATAATGGAACGAAAAAATTATTGCCAGCATTATATGCAGTAATTGGAATTATGTTATCTTTTTCAGTAATTTCAATAACTAAACTTTCGTATATATCTTTAATAATGAGTTTTGTTTTTCTTATCTATATAATTGCATTTAAGAAGAGAACTGCAAATGGCAATGAATTATATACAAAGTGGCATGCACTTAGGAATTTTTTAAATGATTTTGGAACTTTTAGTGAGAAAGAATTACCAGAAATTGCATTATGGGAAAAGTATTTAGTATATGCTAATATATTTGGACTTGCTGATAAATTAAGAAAACAAATGGAAGTTAAAGTACCTAATTTAAATGATGATATAAGTGGAATGAATATGAGAGATTATTGGGTTATAAATAATGCAATAAATAGAAGTATAGCAACAAGTGTTAGTGCCGCTGTAACTGAAGCAAAAAGTAAAATTGCATCGTCAAATAGTTCATCAGGTGGTGGCTTTGGTGGTGGTTTCTCTGGAGGCGGAGGAGGCGGTGGCTTCTCTGGTGGAGGTGGCTCCGGAGGAGGAAGATTCTAAAAAATATAATAAATTATATAAATCCATACATTAATTTGTACTGGATTTTTTCATATTTAAAAAAAGAACATATATTCTCTTGACAAACATAAGGGGTGGGTGTGTATAATAGGCATATAGTATAAATAGGGAGCGAGAAATATGAGAAAAAAGAAAAATGCATTTACACTAATAGAATTACTAG
>ERZ779941.181-NODE-181-length-32845-cov-2.798811_pt1 | contig 32845 bp, 27 predicted proteins | sample MGYA00511952_ERZ779941 | MGnify/ENA primary metagenome ERZ779941 (study PRJEB29588, sample SAMEA2142846) | human gut metagenome | biome: human gut; feature: human-associated habitat; material: faeces | place: Denmark | collected 2008/2010 ...
CCCATACCGTTAGGATCTAGCTGCTCAAACAAAGAGAGAACAAACTCCGATTTATCAATGATCGGATTGCCACCATCGCCATATCCTTCGACCATATCCATCGCATTGATATGATCTTCACTGCCGGCCGCAATATGAATGACTTCGCCACCCATCTGTTTAATTAGAGCTGAATACTCATTTTCCGGATCACAGATCAGGATATCATCCTCGGTGGCAAGTGCTAAAAAGAGGATCAGTTCTTTTGTACTGAACGATTTCCCGGAACCGGGAACCCCTAGCACAAAGGCCGACTGGTTCAAAAGATTTTCTTTGTTGACCAGGATCAAATTATGCGAGATGGCATTTTCACCAAAATAGATTCCAAGTTTATCCTGGATCTCCTGTACCCGGAAAGGATTGAGAACAGCCAGTGACTCGGTAGTTAAAGTACGAAGTGACTTTAGATAACAGACACCGATGGGCAAAACGGTATTTAATCCATCCATCTGCTGAAACTTAAGGATCGATAACTGACACAGGTGTTTTCTGGCCGTTGTCTGCAGGGCTTCGGTCTGTGCATCCAGTTCTTTTTTCGAATCGGCGGTCAATACAAAAGTCAGAAGGCCAAACATCATACGCTGATCCCTGGTTGTCAGATCGTCCAGAAACTCCTTGGCTTCCTTACGCTGCTGCTCCATATCATAGGGAACGACGGCCGTAAAGTTATTATTGGCATTTTGTTTGCGTGTCCAGTCTGTGATATTTTTTTCCACACCCAGAAGTCTTCGTTCCACTTCCCGTACCGCTTCATCGGTGGGAACCGGAATGATGTCAATGGACATCATCATATTCTGATTGCAGTCTGTCAGTTCCATGATCATACTGTCCTTGATATAACTGGCATACTCCTTTAGGAAAAGAACGCGCCCATACCGGTCTCCCATTTTGAAATGATCATCCTTGAATTCAAAGGAATCCGGACAGATCGTATCTTTAAAATGGTGCCCTTTTCGCATCAGATCCTTCAGATCGATATGAAAGTCGGTTTCTTCCCCGGTCCGATAAAAATCATGGAGCAGTCTGAGCTTGTCCACCGCATCCAGTGTTCTGCATTTTGAACCGAGTCTGGCCAGATGGGAAGACAATTCGGTCTCCACTCTACGAAAATAGGTTTGTGCTTCTTCGATGGTTTTACGGAAAACAGAAATCGTTAAAAACATCTCCCGAACCATACCGTTTGTCCCCAGAGCCTTTTCTTTTAACATATCGTTATATTCTTTACGATAGATATCCAGTTCATCATTCTTGTAGGGCAGTAAGATCTCTTTTTCAAAATCGATCGTATTCATCCTCCGTAAAGACACCGTCAGCTTGGTAACGGCTCCGCTGTCAAAGGAATTCAACAGATCAGAATACTCCAAAAACAGAGCTTTCTTATCTTCCTTGGATGCCGTGGCATAATTGATATCGGTAAACTGAAACGTTTTGGAATATTTGTTTTTTCCTACTTTAAAGATTCCATCTTTCCAGATCGTATCCGGTATCAATATGGGAAATGGGCGCGAAGGGAACTCTTTGACAGGAACTACTCAGAGACTCGAATCCCAGAAATACCGTCAGCCATCTTAGAGACGATGTCCCATCAGAATTTCCCGGACATGAAATGGGGAGAAGACCCCAACTTCCGCTTTACGCTGGCACGATCGATCTATAAAACGATTTTAAAGTATATCAACAGCCAACATGGGCACAATTATGTAATCCAACCTCTTGCCCCATCTCAATTCTCCATCGAATTTGTTGATGGAAACAAGGTTAGGCTCAGTTGGGCACCCACTAACGATCCCCAGGAAGCAACCTCACGACCCAATTCCTATAATATTTATACAGCCATAGGTACCGGAGGCTTTGACAACGGGAAAAATATCAAGGGACTTGGCTATACCGTAGCCTTGGAGCCTGGCGTGGTCTATAACTTCCGGATCACTGCCGTCAATCGCGGGGGTGAGAGCTTCCCGACAGAAACGTTGAGTGCCATATACCAGCCCGGAGCAAAGAAGACAATCTTGGTTGTCAACGGCTTCCACAGGATCTCTGCACCAGCAGTTATTGACAACGATTCCTTGCAAGGCTTTGACATGGACGCAGACCCAGGTGTGCCAGATGGATGGACGACAGGATGGAATGGGAAGCAACTTTGTTTCGACAAGACCAAAATGGGCAAGGAAGGTCCCGGTGGCCTGGGATACTGCGACAATGAACTGGCAGGGAAATTGATTGCAGGCAACACCTTCGACTTTGTCAATACCCATGTAAGAGCCATGGCAAGTGCCAAGAAATATAATATTGTGAGTTGCGCCAAGACATGTGTTGAAATAGGAAAAGTCAACCTACAAAAATATGCTTGTGTCAACCTGATCCTTGGACTTGAGAAGTATGACCCAAATGCGCTGAAATACTACAAGACCTTCTCCCCGATACTCAGGCAAAAGCTCTTGGCATATACCCAAGCCCATGGCAAGTTGATTGTCAGTGGCTCATACATAGGTGCCGACATGACTGAGAAGGACGAACAGCAATTCCTTTCCAAGGTGTTAAAACTGCGTTATGCAGGCAACAACCGTTCCAATCCTGATCCCCACGTGACAGGCATGGGGATTACCTTCGACTTTTACAAATCCCTCAATGACGTGCACTATGCAGCCACCTCACCAGATATTATCCAACCTGTAGCGCCAGCCTATTGCGCCATGCAGTATAGTGACGGGACTGATGCCTGCGTAGCTTATGGAGGGACTGACTACAAGTGCTTTACCATGGGATTCCCCTTTGAGTGCATCACTCTTGAAAAGGATAGGAACAACATCATGAGAGGCATCCTCAATTATATGATGAAATAATAATTACCAAAATATAAAGAAATATGTATAAGATCCAAGCAAATGCTTCAGGTACCAGAAGTATTGAAGTTTCAGAGGAACATCTTGAAACGATCGAGAAATACGCGTTGTTAAGGAATCTCGTTGACAGCAATGGTATCATTGACGAGAATGTCCTTGACAAGTTGAAATTCAACGTACGCTCCATCTTGGAGTCGGAAGCAGGTACTGACAAGGGACTATTGGACCTTTGTTTAGATGTCATCTACAACAATAACATGAAAGCTTTCGGGCTTCATCAGCTCGTACTCCTTTATATCGATTGGAAATCAAAACAACCCCAAGCATCTAATGACGACTTGGAAGTAACAGATTAAAGGTTTGGAACAACAGAAATATAAGCAAGACAACGGGCATACGCTTCAGCGTACGTACCAGTTGACAGACTTCCTGCCCACTACAAAGAAAGAATGCGAATTGCGAGGATGGGATCAACTGGACGTGATCCTGTTCTCGGGCGATGCTTATGTCGATCATCCTTCTTTTGGCGCGGCAGTCATTGGTCGAACCTTGGAGGCAGCAGGTTATAAGGTGGCTATCGTACCCCAGCCTGACTGGCATGGGGATTATCGCGATTTCAAGAAATTAGGTCGACCTAAATTGTTTTTTGGCATTGCCCCAGGATGCATGGACTCCATGGTAAACAAATACACCGCCAACAAACGACTTCGTTCTGAAGACGCATACAGTCCGGATGGGCGCCACGACTGTCGCCCAGAATACCCTACCATTGTCTATACACAGATACTTAAGAAGCTGTATCCAGATGTCCCTGTCATCTTAGGAGGGATCGAAGCATCCATGCGGCGGCTCACCCACTACGATTACTGGCAGGATCGTGTGAGGAAATGCATCCTTTGTGATTCTGGAGCAGACCTGATCATCTATGGGATGGGCGAAAAGCCTATCCTTGCCTTGTGCAAGGAATTAGAATCTGGCATAAGGATGGAGGAAGCCCATGACATCCCCCAGACCGTATTTCTGTGCAAGGAAGAACTAATCCCCGGTGGAATCAAAGATGACGACATTATCCTGCATAGCCACGAAGAATGCCTCCATAGTAAAAAAGCAGAGGCTGAAAATTTCCGGCATATCGAGGAAGAGTCCAATAAAATCCATGCACAGCGATTGTTGCAAGCCGTTGACAATGTCTATACGGTAGTCAACCCACCCTATCCAACCATGACCACAGAAGAATTGGATGCCTCATTTGATCTTCCGTACACCAGATTGCCCCATCCCAAATATAAGGGGAAGCGGATACCGGCTTACGAGATGATCAAATTTTCCATCAATATCCATCGCGGTTGCTTTGGAGGTTGTGCTTTCTGCACGATCAGTGCCCATCAAGGAAAGTTCGTGGTCTGCCGAAGTAAAGAGAGTATCCTCAAAGAAGTAAATAAGGTTATATCCATGCCCGACTTCAAAGGATACCTTTCTGACCTGGGAGGACCCTCCGCGAACATGTATGGCATGGGAGGAAGAAACAAAAAAGCCTGCGAGCATTGCAAGCGACCATCGTGTATTCATCCCCAAATCTGTCCGAACCTGAATACAGACCATAGCAAGTTGCTTAAGATCTACCATGCTGTGGATCATCTGCCGGGTATCAAGAAGAGCTTTATCGGAAGCGGTGTCAGGTATGACCTGCTCCTCCACCGGGGCAAGGACGAAAAGAGCAACCTGGCAGCTATGCAGTATACACGGGAATTGATTGCTCGCCATGTCAGTGGACGACTGAAAGTAGCACCGGAACATACCTCCGACCAAGTGTTAAGGCTGATGCGAAAGCCATCCTTTGCCGAATTCTATGAGTTCAAGCGGATCTTTGACCGAATCAACAAAGAAGAAGGACTGCACCAGCAATTAATCCCTTATTTCATCAGTAGTCATCCCGGGTGTCGTGAAGAAGACATGGCTGAACTGGCAGTCATCACAAAAGATCTTGACTTCCATCTCGAACAGGTACAGGACTTCACGCCTACTCCTATGACGGTAAGCACGGAAACATGGTACACAGGATATGATCCCTATACCTTGGAGCCCGTGTTTAGTGCCAAGACTCCGAGAGAGAAATTGGCACAGCGACAGTTCTTCTTCTGGTATAAGCCTGAAGAACGCAGTCATATAGAATTCGAACTCAAAAGAATGGGACGACCAGATCTCATCTCCAAGCTCTATTCAGGGCGTGGCACTTTCCATCAGCTGCAAGATGATGCCGATGATTACCACCATTTCACGGAAGGGCGTCAGGCAACAGAGCAGAACAGAAAAGGACGACAGAACAGATCGTCTTTCAACCCGAATTTCAATCCATCCTCTCAAAAGCGACATGAAGATCATCGAGGAAAAAATAGTTGGCAAACACAGTCAAGAGACATGCGAAGACGGAATCGTCGTGACCGATGACTTCGTTGCCGTCATAGATGGAAGCACCAGCAAGACATCCCTGCAAATCATACCTGGAATCAGCAATGGAAGGTATTGCATGCAACTGATATCTGCATTCATCCAAGTGATGGATGCCAATATCTGTCGCATGGAATTCTGTCAGCAGATTACAGAAGCGATCCAACAAGCTTATAGGAACTGCGGCATAGATATAGGACAACTCAAAGACCACCCGGTGGAACGGCTGACAGCCAGTGCCATCGTCTGGTCCCTTCAAAGACAAGAAATATGGATGGTTGGCGATTGCCAGTGCATCGCAAACCACCAATATGTTGACAATCCGAAACCGTATGAAAAGACATTAGCAGAAAAAAGGTCTGCTATCGCCCAACAACTGATCAACCAGGGAAAGAAGGTAGAGGAATTGCGAGAGAAAGACGATGCCCGCCAACAAATTCTCCCATTCCTGATCCAAAGCTGCGGCGAACAAAATATTTCTTATCCCGTCATTGATGGATTCCACATACCCATCTCCTACGTGAAAACAATCCATCTAAGTTGTCCAGAAGTAGTACTTGCAAGTGATGGATACCCCTTTCTCAAACCTACGCTGATAGAGAGTGAACGAGCCCTCCAACAACAACTTGAAACAGACCCTTTGAATATCCATACCTTTCAGGCAACCAAAGGATGGATGAAAGGGAATGGATCATTCGATGACCGGGCTTATATTCGGTTCCTTATTGAATGAGTATCGTCTTAAACCAATCCTTAAGCACCCCAGCATACTGGTTTTGTGAATCTGATACCAACAACAAGACCTGTCTTCCATCAGCAAGTCGAGGTCCCAGGCACATACCTTCATAATTGGCAATCTCATGCTTGAAAAGGCTTAATGTCGTTTTCCATTCATAAAGAAGTCGTTTCTTCAGAAACGGACTTGTCTCTGACAAGGGTCGATCCATTGCAATGGTATCCGTATCCTGAGGTCTCACCACATAAATTTTATGGTTTACCCAAGCCCCCAGTTTAGAAGACGGCACATAGAACTCTCGTTCAAGGACAAGGAGTTCGCCTTGATCCAGAGCCGTCAGCTCACTAATTCCCATCGCATAAAGAGAGGCCGCCTGACGTGAAAGAGGAGCATCCATCTCATAGGCATACTGACGCACGCATCGAAGATCCCTATCAAAAGACTGGATACGGATACGGTTCTTAACCCCATTCGTTGCATTGGCAGCTTCGCCATCTACGGTCAGCGTGCTCTCTGTACAAGTCCAAAGCAATTGCGTATGTGCATTATAGCTCAAGGACTCGAAGCCATAATTCCCACGGGCACAATGAAAAATAGGAGGTACTGTCACCTCACGTAAAGTCCTATTGCCATTCAAGTCATATTCAAGGATCCGATTATCCTCCTCCCCACTGATCAACACAGACCTCGTTTCTGGCAAATAAACGATCCCTTCCTGATCACGGTTCCTACCCTGTTGACCCCGGAATCCAAGATTCTCTACATCTTCGATATCCCCATTCTGAGGATTGATGCCAACCCGAAAAACGAAGAAGCCCTCATGGGCAGACTTATCACTGACTACAGCATATAAATTACTGTCAATCCTGCAAATCCCACTGTAGTTCCCTGCAGGGATACGGTCAGGAAAGGCATGCTGTGAATTAGCCTGGACAAAAGAGACAGCTCCTCCTTGGGCATACAGGCTACTCATACAGAAGAGAGCCACCCATACAGTTAAGATTTTTTTCATCGGCAAGAAATATATGAAAAGATCAAAAATTAAAAGACCCGAGTCAGCACATACGCCTCCGTAATCTGATAGAAGACCTTCACCTTAGCGGGAACTTTCAAGTCAAGAACCTCCACGATTCCCTCCCTCTCTTGCTGGAAAGGGAGAAGTTTCATTTCAAAATATTGCAAGTTCTGTTCCGTGAAATACTTATACACTGCCTCCTTCGCACACCAATTGACCAGTTGAACCAAGACCGTAGAAGAATCCTCATCCGGACGGATAAAACGTTCTGTGATCTTTGTCACTCGGTCACTCATATATTCAACATCAATGCCAACACGTTGTCCCTTATTTTCCGATAGAATAAGAGCCACATAGCCTTTTGTATGACTAATACTAATCTGATAGCCCTCTACGGCAGGACAGTCTCCCACATGCGAGATCCTAAGATCTTTCTTTCCAGACATCAAGAACAACAAGGCGTAAGTTCCCAATCTCTCTAACTTCCTGCTTTCGCACTGAAAGGACTGTAATTCTGGTTGTATGGATGACAAGCAGGGATAGGAAGACAGCATTTCATCTACTCCTTCTGACATTTTCCATAATCCTAATAGTACACCGGGCTCTAAATGCTCAATTTTCACCAATGGCATGTTCAGGAGGATTATCATGGACAACGACCTTTACCCTGCTGATTCGGCGCTCTTCAATTGCCATCACCTCGAAGGTATAGCCTTTATAATCTATTTTCTCATGAAGACTGGGGAAATCGCCTTTGATTTCCAGCAACAAACCAGCCAACGTATCTGCATCACCCGCAACCTCGTCAAACTCCCCATCATCAATTTTCAGGATCTTGCAGAAATCAGAGAGCAAGGTTTTACCTTCAAAAATATAGGTACTATCATTTAACTTCGAATAAAACTTCTCTTCTTCGTCGTATTCATCGTTAATCTCACCCACGATTTCCTCCAAAATATCTTCTAAGGTACAAATGCCACTGGTTCCACCAAATTCATCCACGACAATAGCGATATGTACTTTATTCTCTTGAAACTCCCTCAGCAAATCGTCTATCTTCTTGGTCTCAGGGACGAAATATGGAGGACGGATCAAACTTTGCCAGCGGAAGTGGGAAGGTTTGTCCAAATGAGGGAGCAAGCTTTTTATATAGAGGATTCCCCGTATGTTGTCTTCATTATCTTGATAAACAGGGATACGGCTGTAATTATTCTCAACAATGCACTTCAACACATCCGTATAGCTACTATGGATTTCGATGCCAACAATATCCTGACGGCTCGTCATCACCTCTTTAGCGGTCTCATCTCCAAAGCGGATAATCCCCTGAAGCATGCTTTGCTCATCTTTGATCTCATTCTTGTCTGTCAATTCCAAAGCCTGCTCCAGTTCATCAACACTCAATTGATGATTCTCTTCCTTTACGACTTTCTTAGCCAAGATCCCACTTTTCAGAAGCAACCATTCCAAAGGCCAGAAAATCTTTCTCAGAACCATCACGCCATTCACGGCAAAACGACAGAATTTCAAGGCATTCTGACGAGAATAGATCTTGGGCATGATCTCACCGAACAACAGTAAAAGGAATGTCAGCAATACGGTCATGCACAGCAGTTGCAACCAGTATGCCTTTGCCCCAAAATGGACAATGGAACCGAAGACGCTATTACACAGCATGATAATCGTGACATTCACGAAATCATTAGCAATCAGAATCGTTGCCAAAGTCCGTTCGGAATCATCCCGAAGCAACTGTATCTTCCGGTCCTTAGGATTCTTATCAGGGTCTAGTTCCTCTAAGTCCTCAGGAGTCAGACTAAAGAAAGCGATTTCAGAGCCACTTGCGTAACCAGACACAAGAAGTAATATTGCAGCCAAAATGGCTGCCATGATAACGCCCTCGCTCGGTGCCTGGAAATAAACGTCGGAGAGAGCATCTGTTAGTGTTGAAATATCCAAATTCTACTTGTAATTTAAAAAGGAAGATTGTCGGCGGAGCCCTCAGGTGTGGCTGTCGGCTCAGAGGCAACAGTCCCTGTCTGGTTGGGAGTTGTGCCCATAGGCTTTGGACTCAACAGTTCCATATTCTCGCCGAGGATCTCAGTTACATAACGGCGCTGTCCCTTCTGGTCATCATACTGACGATAACGGATACGCCCCTCAATAAAGAGTTTATCACCTTTGTGTACATACTTCTCAGCCACCTTGGCCAAGCCTCTCCACAAAACGATATTGTGCCAATCGGTATGGTCAGGGACCTTCGTCCCGTTTTGAAGAACATAACCTTTTTCTGTAGTAGCAAGAGGAAAGGTCACGACAGCCTGGTCGGTGTCATAATAGCGGACGTCGGGATCTTTTCCGACATTCCCAATCAGCATTACTTTGTTCATAGCGTTAATTTAATTAGTGAATATGAAATTATTTCCACATACCCAAGTATTTAAAGTGGAAGTTCTTTCCCTTAGCAGAAGGGAACTGACTGCGATTATCAACACGTTCTTTCAGATGTTCCACAATGCGGTTGTAACAGTCCATTCCAGAATTAGCCTTGCACTGTGCCACGAAATGGGTATCACGATATTCATGCTTACCCGTAGAAGGAATCATGACTACCCTTTTGAAGTCCAATGAGCCCTCATACCACCCCGGATGCTCTTCAGTGAGTCTCGTTACCGCTGAAATATTGACATCTCTCCGGTCGGGAACACCAGGAGTCGGTGGCAGATTAGTACGAAGTGCCTTTTTTTGTTTAAAATCAAGCATAGTTGCAGCTGCAGTTTTGATAATGATAAAGTAGATACGAGGACGCACCTTATAGCGTTTGGGATAAAAAACATCACTGGCTACATAGTCTCTAATATCAGCTTCCAACTCCGGAGTTAACTCGATTTCTGGAATGGAATGCAAAAAGTCTAATGCTTCCTCAACATTACTGACTAATGTTTCCTTATCAAAATATCTTAAATATAAGTTCATGATTTGTTATGCTTCTCGATAAAAAAAAAGAGCGGCAAACGGGACTCGGACGCGCGACCTCGACCTTGGCAAGGTCGCGCTCTACCAACTGAGCTATTGCCGCATATTTACTGTTCTTCCCCAAAAACGATCTTTTGTGAAGAGGAGGAGACTCGAACTCCCACGAAACAATTTTCACTACCCCCTCAAAGTAGCGCGTCTACCAATTCCGCCACCTCTCCAACAAAAAATAATTCTGAATAAATAGTGCCCAGAACAGGACTCGAACCTGCACGTCGTGAAACACACGCACCTGAAACGTGCGCGTCTACCAATTCCGCCACCTGGGCAATTGGCGAGGATAAAACCTCATTCTTTATTCAGAATATTGAGCGGCAAACGGGACTCGGACCCGCGACCTCGACCTTGGCAAGGTCGCGCTCTACCAACTGAGCTATTGCCGCATTACCTTTTCTCAAGGGCATTTCTCTAAATGCGGTTGCAAAGGTAAGGGATTTTTTCGGATGCACCAAACTTTTCAATAGTTTTTTTTCAAAAATCTATGAAAAAGCTCTAATCCATACGGGTCTTATAATCCTGGTAAGTATATTCCCTCAACACCTCTAACTCTCCATTTGAATGCAAAAACGCGATGGACGGATGGGAAACACCGTTGAACATGTTCGTCTTGACCGTTGTATAGTGGAGCATGTCCTCCAAGATAATATTCTCACCGGTTTTTAGTTCATGGTCAAACTTCCAGTATCCCATGTAATCGCCGCTCAAGCAACTATTTCCTCCTAAGCGATATAAAAGAGGAGCCGTCACTTCCTCTGGATGCTCAATGGTATCCGCACCTCTTACGGTCGGAAGATAGGGCATCTCCAGGCAATCTGGCATATGACAGGAAAAGCTGACATTCAAAATTGCGGTCTTGATGCCATGGTCTTCCACGACATCCACGACTTGGGAAACAAGAGGACCTGTCTGCCATCCAAAGGCACTGCCTGGCTCCAAAATAACTTTCAAATAAGGATAGCGGTTCCGGAAATCCTGAATCAAGCGAATCAACAAAGGAACGTCATAGTCCTTTCTTGTCATCAAATGACCGCCACCAAAGTTTATCCAACGGAGTTGTGGGAACCAAGATGAGAATTTATCCTCTATGTGAGAAAGTGTCCTTTCAAAGACATCTGCCCCACTCTCGCAATGGCAATGGCAATGGAATCCTTCTATTCCATGGGGAAGAAGCCGGGGAAGGCGATCTGCAACGACTCCAAACCGCGTCCCTGGTGAGCAAGGATTATACAGTGCTGTTCCCACTTCCGAGTATTCAGGATTCACACGCAACCCAAGGCTGATATCTGGGTTCATCTTCATGACAAGATCCTTCAGATGATCATACTGTGACAAGGAATTAAATGTAAGATGGGAAGAATATCTTGCAATCTCTTCAATCTCATAATCAGTATACGCTGGTGAATAGGTGTGCGCCGGGGCACCAAACTCTTCAAAAGCCAATCTTGCTTCATAAAGGGAAGAGGCTGTCGTCGCATGGATATATTCACGAAAGACAGGAAAGGTCTTCCACAAGGCATAGGCTTTAAAAGCTAAGATGATTTCCGCACCACTTTTCTCACTCACCTCGCGAATTAACTGTAAATTCCGACGAAGCTTATCTTCCTCTAAAATATACATTGGACGAATAAGTCCGGCAAAAGAACGATTGTCTATTCTCATTTTTTCAATACTGTCTCAACGAATTGCCTTAGCTGGTCTCCCCGATAACCTTTGCCTATGATCTTTCCCTGCTGATTGACGATCAGCGTATGAGGGATGGACTGCACATTGAACATGATTGCCCCTGTATCTTCCCAACCACGGAGATCAGACACCTGTGGCCATGTCATCTTCAAATCAGAGATGGCTTTTTTCCATGCTACTGGATCAGAATCCAAAGAGATCCCGATGATTTGCAAGCCTTTCGGCTTATATTGGCGATATAAGTCGACCATGCTGGGCATCTCCGCGCGGCATGGACCGCACCAACTTGCCCAAAAGTCAATGATAGTCACAGGATGCTTTTTTACCTCTGCAAGAATCTGGTAAGGGTTCCTGTCAAGATCCCTCTCTTCCCAGTCAGCTGTCACGACGGTTGCCTTTGCACGATTCAAGAGGCTCTGGACTTTGGGACGCTGCTTGAAGTCATTTGGCATTTTGTCAATCAATGCCTTCAAGGTTTCCTCTGGGAGATCACCTTCCGCAAAATAATCAGTTACGAGGAAATAGCCGAATTCGTTATTAATGTTCTTTTTAGCAAGGTCAACAGCTACTTGATTCATTTTCTTTTGCAAGAGAAGGATTTGATCCATGGCTACCTTCTGCCGCTGTTGAGAGAGGTTGGCTGCGAAAGAACGGGATGCGATCTCTTGAATACGGTCGCCATACACAAGCGAAGAATCATTTAGGACTTGCCATTGGTCATTGACCAAAGTACCACTGACCCTTGTAGTCCTCACATTGCCTGTCAACTTGATCTGGATATCTCCAGGTTCGAGGAAGAAAGGACAATTTAACGAGTGATTCTTGGAAGAGTAAATCATACACTGATAGGTAGAGTCAGTTTCTCCTGTATAAGAGAACTGACTATCCTTGACAAGGATCGTATCACGTGGCGTTCCCCTATAAAGGTCTGTCGTGAGGAACAAAGTATCACCATCATGGAGACCATTGACGGTACCTGATATTTTAAACGACTTGGACTGACAAGCCGTGAGCATCAAGCCCAAGGTCGCCAGTCCAATAATATGTTTTATTTTCATCATGAAAACTTAAACAAGATACTGAGAAGAGATACTCTCATTATTGACCACCCGACGGATAGTCTCTGCAAACATATTCGCTACTGAAAGTTGCTTTACCTTCGCACACCGATTGCTATAAGGAATAGAGTCTGTGAAAACGATCTCCTCTAAAGCTGAGTTTTGCACACGCTCCGAAGCCGGTCCACTCATCACGCAGTGGGAGGCACAGGCACGAACGCTCTTTGCACCCGCCTGCTTCATGATATCAGCAGCCTTGGTAATGGTGCCTGCTGTATCGACCATGTCATCGACGATCACGACGTTCTTTCCCTTGACATCACCAATGATCTGCATGCTCTCTACGACATTGGCGCGGGCACGTGTCTTATTGCAAAGGACAAGGGGGCAGCCTAAATACTTGGCATAAGTGTTGGCACGCTTAGAACCACCGACATCTGGAGAAGCAATAACCAGATCCTTAAGATGCAAGCTTTGCAGATAGGGCAAGATAACCCCAGAAGCATATAAGTGATCCACAGGAACATTAAAAAAGCCCTGAATCTGGTCAGCATGCAAGTCCATTGTGATCAGACGGTCAATACCAGCCGCCATCAACAAGTCTGCTACCAATTTGGCACCAATACTCACACGTGGCTTATCCTTCCTGTCTTGACGAGCCCATCCAAAATAAGGAATCACGGCATTGATATGACGGGCAGAGGCGCGCTTGGCTGCATCTATCATCAGCAACAGTTCCATCAAGTTATCAGAGTTTGGAAAGGTGCTCTGAACTAGGAAGACATCCCGCCCGCGAATAGATTCCTCATAGGACACGGCGAACTCGCCATCAGAAAACCTCGTTACGACCAGGTTTCCCAATGGACAACCTAAACTATTACAGATTTTCTCTGCAAGGTATCTGGTGTTAGTACCAGAAAAAACCAAAAAAGAGCTATTATCACTCATTTCTATATAGCGTTTAAATAATAAAAGTTTTCTCTTCCTCTTGGAACATCATCATTTTGAGCCATCAGGCAAACATTACATTAGTCACATGCCTTTTTCAACTTCACGAACCGATCGATCAGGCCTCTATAATCAGTCTCGTTATGGATATCGAAATGATTCCAAAGATCTCCACAAACGACAACGCCACCGAACCCCAAATCCTTAGCTATATGGATATTATCCAATCCTAAACCGCCAAGCGCATAAACTTTCTTGTCGATGAGTCCTCTCTGGGATGCCTCTTCCAACTGAGACAACTTAAAGGATTGCCTCTCTTCCTTGAATTCAATGCAATCAAAGATATTCTTCAAGAATACATAATTGGATTGCTTCTTGATCTCCTTCAAGGTAGACAGGTCGGTACATGTACGCCCTATCCTACCTCTATAGCCTTTTGGAGTTTCTTCTTGGGGATCGTCAATATGAATTCCTGCCAAATCAAATTCACTTTTCAAGTAATAGTGATCGTGGACCCATATATTCCTATGGGTCTCTTCAGGCAACAAAGTAAGAAGGCGCTCTGAATAGAGTGGAGATGATCCAGGCTTGTAAAGCTGTAGATTATCCATCCCCTCATCAAAGAGAGTTGCAAGTATCTTATCTTCCTCCACAAAGAATGTGGATTTAGTCATTATAAAGAGCTTCATCGTCTATTTTTGATTTCACAATGCAAAAATAGATATTTTTAATGAAACTTCCAATAATTTTCTATAATAAAAAAGCACCGGAGGTTGTTCCGGTGCTTTTACAATTTCTAATCAAGCCACTTCACATAGCAGAAATCCTGTCTGTGGGGCAGTTGGTCATTCTTAGGATACATACGGATACCGCACTTGAAGCTTCCTGCTACATTGGGTTCGATATTCGCTTCAAAGGTATAGTTGTTTCCTTCAACTTTGGTCCGCTTAAATGGATAGACATGGAAGACTTGGTGATCATCATCGCTTTGGTCATTCTTCAGTACGACCAGTTCCAAGCCAATGGCATCATTCAAGCCTTGCTCGTTGATAACATATTTCATATTATAAGTCTCACCTGTCTCACCGCCATTGTCTAATATATCTGTTTGCTTGGAAACGACACTGATCGCATCCCAACGCTCTGCCACTGTTTCCTTCCACAAAGCGATATCCTTTGCCAACTGGTTATCATTCGCAGACAACTTCTTGAAGCGCGCAGCTTCCTTATTATAGAACTTGCTATAATAATCATCCAACTGGCGCTTCATTGTATAATGCGGCGCAATAGTAGCGATAGAATTCTTAATGACCTTGATCCAGCCTTCACTATAGCCTTTCGTTCCCTTATTATAATATAGAGGGATAATGTCATTCTCAAGAAGTCCATAAATGGTAGCTGCATCGAGCTGGTCTTGATAGGCCTGGTTCTGATAGGTACGCTTCTGCGGAAGTGCCCATCCAGCACCCTTGCGATACCCTTCAACCCACCATCCGTCTAAGACGGACAGGTTGACGACACCATTCATCTCAGCTTTCTCACCAGAGGTACCAGATGCCTCCAATGGACGAGTTGGCGTATTCATCCAGATGTCCACGCCAGATACCAAACGGCGAGCCAAGCGCATGTCATAGTCTTCCAAGAAAATGATTTTGCCAAGGAACTCTGGACGCTGGCTGATCTCAAAGATCTTCTTAATCAAGCCTTGCCCTGCGCCATCGGCAGGATGCGCTTTTCCAGAGAAGAAGAATAAAACAGGATGCTCAGGGTCATTGACGATCTTGGAGAGACGATCCAAATCTGTGAACAACAAGTGAGCGCGCTTGTAAGTGGCAAAGCGACGGCAGAAACCGATCATCAGGGCATTGGGGTTGATACGCTCCAACAATGATACTACCCTTGAAGGATCTCCTTGGTTCTTCAACCATGTCTGAGTGAACTTTTCACGGATATAGTCAACCAGCTTTTTCTTCAAAGACATACGGGTATCCCAAATCTCATCATCTGGGACATTATAGATGGCATGCCAGATTTCCTCGTTGCTCTGGTCATTCATGAAATTCTCATCGAAATACTGCGCATACAATTTACGCCATTCCGTGGCAGTCCATGTCGGGAAATGTACGCCGTTTGTAACATATCCCACATGATTCTCCTCTGGATAATAGCCATTCCAAATAGGTGCGAACATTTTCTGGGATACCCAACCATGCAACTTGCTGACACCGTTCACTTCCTGACAGGTATTCACAGCAAAGATAGACATACAGAATCTCTCACCGTGATCATCCGGATTCTGGCGACCCATGCCAATGAACTCATCCCAAGAAATGCCCAACTTAGCAGGATAGCCTCCCATATACTTACCGAAGAGACCTTCATCAAAATAATCATGTCCAGCTGGTACAGGAGTATGAACTGTATAAAGACCTGAAGCACGAACAAGCTCCAAGGCTTGATTGAAGGATAAGCCCTCATCAACATAATCACAGAGACGCTGGAGGTTGCATAATGCTGCATGACCTTCATTGCAATGATAGATGGTCTTCTTGATGCCTAACTTCTTCAACATCAACACGCCGCCAATACCGAGCAAGATTTCTTGTTTCAGACGATTTTCCCAGTCACCTCCATACAGGGCATGCGTAATAGGCTTATCAAACTGAGAGTTCATATCATTATCCGTATCAAGCAGATAAAGTTTGATACGACCCACATTGACACGCCACACTAACGCATGAACCTGATAGTTCATGTAAGGTACATCCACAACCACCTGATTACCATTCTCATCAAGCTCACGCTCAATAGGAAGGGAATTAAAGTTCTGTGCCTCGTAATTGGCAATCTGTGTTCCATCGATGCTCAAACTTTGGGTAAAATATCCATAGCGATAGAGGAATCCTACGCCACACATATCAACATTTGAATCAGATGCCTCTTTCATATAATCGCCAGCCAACATGCCAAGACCACCAGAATAGATCTTCAACACCTGGTTGATGCCATATTCCATACTGAAATAAGCAACAGAAGGACGTTTCTTATCAGGTTTTACATCCATATATTTACGGAATTGTGCGTAAACATCCTTCACTTTCTTCATAATAACTTTGTTCTTGACAATTGCCTCTTTTCTATCGTAAGAGAGACGTTCAAGCAACAAAACAGGATTATGTCCCACCTTTTCATAAAGATCCTCATCAAGGCTCTTCCACATGTTGCGTGCCTCGAAATTCCAAGCCCACCACATATTATGGGCAAGCTCGTCAAGACACTTCAGCTGTTCTGGAAGACTGGATTTGATGGTCAACTCCTTCCCCTGAGGAGCATTCGCATAATCAGCTTTAATTTTCATAAGATTCTTAACTTAAGTTTATATTCAATCTATCTATTCTTCTAACTTATTTTACTCTTTCCCCTGCCTTTCTCAAAGCAAGGTCGTAAGCCTTCCAATAATACTTAATGAACTCACTCCAAAGAGCTTTCTTTGAGAGCTTCTCCGCTTGGGCACGAGCCTGCTTCAATTCCTCCGGAGAGAAATTTGAATAGGCTGCGACGGATGTCTTAATCTCTTCCACTACCTCATCATAATTATAATCATCCCGATGAACGACCTTAACGCCATCTTCTATCTGACCATAACCTCCTTTCATCTTATTGACCCACATGCCAAACCCTGATAGGTCTGTCGTAATGCAAGGAACCTTAAAGGCAATAGCCTCTAATGGTGTGTATCCCCAGGGCTCATAATAAGAGGGATAAATGCAAAGATCATTTCCTAATATAATGTCATAATAGGTCATATTGACAATGCCATCATCTCCAATCAGATAAGACGGAATAAAAACAATCTTGACCTTATCCTTGGGGTCGTTATGGACATTCAGATAATTAAGCATTCCCAAGGTTCGGTCGTCATTCTGGTTGCATAGCCAATGGGTAATGACCGGTAGGTCCAAAGGGATGTCATCATGCTTGCCTGCCGACAACCGTGCTGCCAAATCCTTTCTAGGCTCCTTAACCCACCCGGGAACTTCAATAAAGGCAACAACATTCTTGTTTAATTCCTGATCATTCCTCAAACGGCTCATCGCATCAATATATACATCAATGCCTTTGTTCCTCCACTCATAACGTCCACTTGTAGAAACAATTAAAGTCTGATCATCTAAATGACTTCCTATCAGTGCATTGGCAACATCTAGCAATCGCTTACGAGCCGCTTTCCGCTTTTGGACAAAGGCATTGCCTTTTGGCACGAAATCATTTTCGAAACCATTGGGCAAGACTATATCCACAGGTTTGTCCAACAACTCCTCACATTCATGGGCCGTAATGTCGCTAACTGTCGTAAAGCAATCAACATACTTGGCCGTTTGCTTTTCAATAGACTGCTTACTCTGCATATTCAGTTCAACAGCCATCTGGTCACCGTTGTATGCAAAAAGATACTGATAAAGGGGCTTGTTATTCCCTGCAATAGAACGTCCTATACTTGTGGCATGTGTGGTAAAAACCGTCCCTATCTGGGGAAGAACTTTATGAATATAGAGCAAGCCAAGACCTGTCATCCACTCATTACCATGATAGATAACCTTCTTGCCAACAGGAATATTATGCTTATAAAAGCTTTCCACCACCCTGCCTGCAGCATAGGAAAACATGGAAGCCTCATCATAATCGCCATATGCATGGAGACTGTCTACCTGAAAATCTTCCCATAGGTGGGCGTAGATCGTATTCTTTTCCTCGAAGAATGGCTTGAAATCCACCAAAATGGAGATGGGCCTTCCTGGAATATTCCAGCGTCCAACCTTTACGTTCAAGCCTTCTTGGGCAGCCTGAGCTCTCCATGATGCAAAAAGAGCCTTATCCTCTTCAAAAAAAGGACAGGTCTTCTGATCCCAGCAATCTGGACCTATAAAAATGATATGATCCCTCATTGCATCCTGAAGTGTCCTCGCTCTCGTAGACAACACAGTGTATATGCCTCCGACCTTATTGCAAACCTCCCAACTTGATTCAAATATATAATCGGGAGACAACAAATCTTTTCCCATACAAAACTTAATATCTTTGCTGCAAAGATACGAGAAAAAGGTTAAAACCGCAATTTTTCCAAGTATAAAAATGCTAAAACCGGTAATTTCTTGATGCAATCGTATGCATGGCATTTACCTGCTATTGTCTCTTCAGCACCAAAGTCTTAGGTATCTTTACCCATTTCCTATTAACGGCGATCTTTATCGTGCTGCCTTCTCCTTGATGCAAGATGTACTCACCATTGCCTTCATAGGTCAATGTCGCCTCCAAATCCTCACTGCCATAATCATTCGTTACGGATAGCGTCGCAGAAGTAGGAGATGTTATCTTTGCCGCGACAAATGGCCATTTGCGCGTATCGCGTTTAGCGCCGAAATATCCAGGTAACTGTCCAAAGAGTTCCTGCCCAGGAATGACTACTGCATTATGGTAGAAATCCATTTGTATATACACCTGATATTCCGCATTATAGATGTATCCCTTAAAAGTTGTACTATCAGCTTTGTCTACCTGTGCTTTTGCAGAAAGCAAAGATGTCAGGACAATCATGAATAATAAGATTCTTTTCATCATTCTATCTTCCTTGAATAAGTGAGACTTTCTTTTTCTAATTGGCTGCAAATATAATGAATTCTTGCCAATGAAGGCATGAAAGGGGAAAAAATTCCTTCTTGTCATCACAAAATAAGAAAGGACCAGCCGAAGCTGATCCTATATTGCTAAAGCGTAATTGGTTCGTATTTCAATCCATAAGCATCGGCGACTGCCTTAAATGTTACTTTCCCATTCACGATGTTGAGTCCTCTGTAGAGCGATTGATCATCTTTGCAGGCTTGCTTCCAACCCTTGTCAGCGAGTGCTAAGGCATAATGCAAAGTGGCATTGGTGAGGGCTATCGTACTCGTATGAGGCACTGCGCCAGGAATATTGGCTACCGCATAATGGACAATGCCATCTATCACATAAACTGGATCAGTATGGGTTGTCGGATGACTGGTCTCGAAGCAACCGCCCTGATCAATGGCAACATCTACCAGAACCGTTCCTGGCTCCATCAATTTCAGCATATCCCTTGTAACCAGGTGTGGGGTCTTGCCGCCCGGAATCAGGACACTGCCAATAACGATGTCGACATCATGCAATTGCTGACGGATATTGTGCTCCGTGGAAAACATCGTATGGACATTCACGGGAAGCTCCATACTCAATTGCCGAAGTCGAGGCAGAGAGATATCTGCAATAGTGACATCAGCACCCATGCCTGCTGCCATACGGGCTGCAGCCTCTCCGACCGTGCCACCTCCCAAGACGAGCACCTTTGCAGGAAGGACACCTGGGACACCACTGATCAGTTTTCCTTTGCCGCCCTTCGTCTTCTGGAGATAATAGGCACCGTTCATGACTCCCATTCTCCCTGCAACCTCACTCATTGGGATGAGAAGCGGCAAAGAACGGTCGCCCTTCTGTACTGTCTCATAGGCAAGACAAACAGCGCCACTCTTGATCATTGCCTCCGTCAAGGGCTTGTCACATGCGAAATGGAAATAAGTGAAAAGCAACTGGTTCTCGCGTATCAATGGGTATTCCGGCTCTATCGGTTCTTTCACCTTCACGATCATATCAGCTGCCTTGTAGACATCTTCAATCGAGGGGAGAATCTCTGCCCCGACAGCCTGATAAGAGGCATCGGAGAAACCACTGTTCTCACCTGCTGTGTGCTGAACATAAACACGATGACCATGTTTGATAAACTCTGCAACGCCCGAAGGAGTCATTCCGACCCTATTCTCGTTGTCCTTGATCTCTTTAGGTATACCGATTTTCATGATAAAATAATTTTTAGTTGGTTTAACCGCTTGCAAATATAAGGAAAAATCGGTTCCGTTGTTCTCACGAAACCGATTTTTTCAAATAAAAACATCATTTTTATTCATAATCATCTATGACGGCATTCATGAAATCCATCATCGGCTTGGCTATTTGAAAGATCTTCGCAGATTTCTCCAACCAATCGTCGCCGTCAAAGAATGTATCCGGAACATGCGTCCAACAACAGTAATCTTTCATCCGAAGATACTGGATATATTCATAGTCACGCGGGAAACCTGCCGGACATGTCTTCAAGGGATCTGCCCCACCAAATCCTTTTTTATCACCCCACTGGTGTTCATTGGGCAACCCAAAGTATTTGCGGAATTCCTCATTCTCCACAGCTGCACGCCACTGGTCGATATTACCCATGATTTCATTCCGACAAGAGGTGAGTATAGGGGTGGGTAGCCAATAGCTGCCTCCAGCCAAAAGGCATCCATCTGGCTCCAGATGGATGTAATAGCCACCCCGCAATGACTTTTTACCATGGGCACAAAGATAAGCACCCATATGATTTTTATACGGAGACTTGTCCTCACTGAACCTGATATCTCGATAAAAACGGTAGGTACAGTCTTTCACCTGAAGATGGGCAATCTCCGGGTCAAACTCTGCATAGCGTGCTATAGCTTGTGCCACCCCCTGTTCGAATTCTGCCTTGCAAGCTAAATACTCTGCCTTGTGTTCCTGAAACCAAGGACGGTTGTTGTTCATCATCACTTCCCGAAGGAAGGCTAAAATTCTTGTTGCATTCATGATCGATTCTTCTGAATAATACGTGAGCCAAAACATGATACCGGATTGATGATCATTCCAGTTTGCTATGATCAAACAGCTTAGGGCAAATAGCATCAAAAGGACACTGAGAACACTTAGGATTCCTGCTTGTGCAGACATAACGCCCATGGAGAAGAAGCCAATGGTGGGCATGAGGAATATCCACCTCGGGAATATGCCTGACCAGTTCTTGTTCTGTCAGAAGCGGAGTGTTAGCGGCACGTGAAACCAATCCTAATCGGTGACTGACCCGAAACACATGGGTATCGACAGCCATCGTTGCCTTACCGAACCATACAGCCTGCAGGACATTGGCTGTCTTGCGCCCCACACCGGGAAGCTTCATCAGGTCTTCCCTGCTTTCTGGCACTTCCCCACCGAAATCATGGACGATCATTCGAGCCATTTCCACCAAATGCCTTGCCTTGGCATTTGGGTAGCTGACACTCTTCACGTACTCTAACACATCCTCTGGCTCAGCCTTCGCCATAGCCTCAGGGGTGGGATAATGTCGGAAGAGTTCTGGCGTCACCTGATTGATACGCTTATCCGTACACTGAGCGCTTAACAGGGTGGCACAAATCAACTGGAATGCACTGCCAAACTGCAACTCCGTAGTGACAGGACCTACATTCTTCCGAAAATAATCAAGGATATAGTCGTAACGTTGCTGACGAGTCATTGGATATTAACTAAATAGTGAAAGAAGAAAGGTGAAAAATGAAGCTTACCCTATCGTCAGGCCCCCATTTTTCACCTCTCCTACCCCACCTAAGTCTATGATTATTTCTTTTCTGATGTGGTATTTGCTGCCTTCATCGATTTAGAAGGCTTGTAAGCCTTGTTCAGTCCGGCAATCACCTCACCTGTAATATCATAGGCTTTGTCTGCATAAAGGATATTGTCGCCAGCCTTGCTCAAAATCAGGCTATACTTCTTATCCTTATTATATAGAGCGAGGAAATGCTGGATGGAATCCCGCAGAGCTGCATTATACTTATCTGTTTCATTCTGGAACTCTGCACTCAAACGCTGATTCAAAGCCTGAAGATCCTGATTCTGGCGCTGCAAGCCAGCCTGGATGGCTTCTGCCTGCTCACGGGTATAGGCATTCTGCTGTACCTTCTGCTGGAAATTAGCGGCTGCTGCCTGCAACTGCTGTTGCTTGGCACCCAATGTATTTTGAATGTTCTGCCCCTTCTTTTGCAGAATCAAAGAATAATCCTTGGCGAACTGATATTGGTTCATAATGGAGTCAACTTCTACATAAGCAATCTTGACGCCTGAAGCAGATGTAGAAGTTTGTGATTTCTGGTCCATCTGAGGATTACTCTGGTTACAGGATGTCATGGCGATAGTTGCCATTGCAGCCAAAGCACATGCACGAATTACTTTCTTGTTCATTGTCTATATGGTTTTACTAATTTATTTCGACTGAAGTAAGATGCAATGACAGGGGCGTCCTTCAACTTCTTCCTACATCGCCTTGTCAGCAATACGCGCCTCCTTGTCCTGATCCAATACGCAATGGATTCCACGAGACTTCATACCAGGATTGTCGTGGATATGCTGTGAAGAGAGCTTTCCGTTCTTCTTGAAAATCAGTTTTACGGATAATAATGCAATCGATATAGCAATTATTAACACGCTGAATGCCAAAGTTTCTATCATTTTTCTTACTTTTGCAGTGCGCAGATGGGAAGTAGGTCCACCATAGGCACCTGACTTGTTGCAGGAACAGTGCCAATCGGATGCGAAGCCCAAGCGAATTGAACTGAGCAGGAATGAACCCTGTTGATGCGGCATCTTTCTTAAAGATGCTGCAAAGATACATCAAAAGGAACAAAATACAAAATAAAATAACAAAATAATGAGTGAAAGTAATTTAAAACCAGCTCGCGTATTTGAGCAGTTCGCAAAAATCAACCAAATTCCCCGGCCTTCTAAGCACGAGGAAAAAATGATTGAGTATCTGAAGAAATTTGGTGAGGAACATCATCTTGAGACAAAGGTAGACGAAACAGGCAATGTTCTGATTCGTAAACCTGCCACTCCAGGGTATGAAAACCGAGAAACCGTTATCCTGCAAAGCCACATGGATATGGTGTGCGATAAGTTGGTCGATCTCGACTTCGACTTCAACAAAGATGCTATCCAGACGTATGTGGATGGTGATTGGATGCATGCTAAGGGTACTACCCTTGGTGCAGACGACGGCATTGGAGATGCGATCGAACTGGCTCTGCTCGATAGCGATGACGTAGAACATGGTCCCATCGAATGTGTCTTCACAAGAGATGAAGAGACTCAGCTGACCGGTGCATTAGGCATGAAGGCTGGATTCATGACGGGTAAGATGCTGATCAACCTTGATTCTGAGGACGAGGGACAGATCTTTATTTCCTGTGCAGGGGGACGGAGCACAATTGCCACCTTCAAGTTCGAACGCGAAGATGCCCCCAAAGATGACTTCTTCGTGGAGATATCCCTGAAAGGTCTGAATGGCGGGCACTCCGGAGATGACATCAACAAGAAACGCGCCAATGCCATCAAGATTATCGCAAGGTTCCTCTACAACGAACTCAGCAAGGGGATTTCCTTACGTCTGGCCAGCTGGAACTCAGGAAAATTGCACAATGCTATTCCGCGTGATGGCAAGGCAGTCATCGCTATTCCTCAAGACAAGAAGGAAGAGGTTCGCGCCGATTGGAATATCTTTGCTAAAAACGTCGAGGATGAGTTCCATGTAACAGACAAGACCATGGTATTCAACATGTCCAGTTCGACGGCACAGAAAGTCGTTCCCGCTCAGGTCAGCCGCAACCTAATCTTAGCTTTACAGGGCATCGACAACGGAGTATTCGCTATGTGCCAGGATGAAGAGCTGGCTTGGATGGTAGAGACATCCAGCAACGTCGCTGTGGTCAAGACTTCCGAGAACGAGATCGAGGTTCTCTCTTCGCAGCGTAGTAATGTGATGAGCAACCTTGACAACCAGTGCAACACCATTAAGGCTGTCTTCCAGCTCGCAGGAGCAGAGGTTGTCCAGAACGATGGATATCCCGCATGGAAGATGAACCCCAATAGTAAGTTGACGAAACTGGCTGTAGAGGCTTACAAGAAACTGTTCCACAAGGAGCCAAAGGTACTGGGTATCCATGCAGGATTGGAATGCGGACTGTTCTCTGAGCGTTATCCTGACTTAGACATGGTATCCTTCGGTCCTACGCTGAGGAATGTACATACTCCAGATGAGTGCCTTTACATCCCAACTGTTCAAATGGTTTGGGATCACTTGACCGAAATCCTGAAGAACATACCTGTAAAAGCTGAATAATGAGAACATTAAGGATAATTCCACTTCTGTTGGCCGCAGTCCTATTCGTGGGCTGTGGTCAACAGCATAGTGCCAAGGAAATGGTGAAGGCGTTCTTGGACGATCACTTGACGAAGAAAGACCTTACCATCAAAGGTTTTTCAAAACTTGATTCCACGGTCTATATCACAGACAGCATGATAAAAGTGATGAGGAACGATGCTTCCAAGAATCCGATTTTCATGCAACCAATCCATTACGCACCGGGGAAATACACGAACCAGCTCAAATTCTTGAGGATTACATATCTGTTGACAGACAATTCTGGCAACGAAACTGAATACAAGCAAACTTATTATTTGGATAACTCCCTGACTCGCGTCATCTGCTTTAAGCAAGACGGAGAGGAAAGAAAGTGAGCCATCCGTGCACACGCGACCCTATCCCAGTAATTTTGGCAGGGCTTCCAGCAAGTCATGGAATGCCTTCTCAAAATCACCGGTATACCAGGGGTCGTTGACATCCCTGTCCTTATTATGTCGGTCAGCACCCTATCTATGGGCTGATGGTACCCAAAGACGGAACTTTATATAACTAAAAAAGTCTAGCAATTTCTTGCTAGACTTTGTGACTCCGCTGGGATTCAAACCCGGAACCTTCTGATCCGTAGTCAGATGCTCTATTCAGTTGAGCTACGGAGCCTCGGAGCATTGATTTCTCAAATGCGAGTGCAAAGGTATAGACTTTTTTTGTAACCGCCAAACTTTTGCATAACTTTTTTCAAAAAAAGTGTGATTGACCTCTGATCAATCACACTTTCCTACCCATTATCACTGGATGAGATCAACACTTCGCTTCAAGAACTTGTCAAGAGCCTCACCTTTTAACATGCCATTCTGGAGCAAGGCAAGGTCGATTAGCTGATGAACAGCCTTATCGTCCTTAGCAAATCCAGAGAGGATTTCCGTCTTCTTCTCCCTTTGCTCTTGAACTGCCTTCTCGGTGTTCTTGAGATCATCCTTCTCTTCTTGGCTGATCTCCTCTGGTTTCTTCTTACTCTGGCTCTGATGAAGCGCTGCCAAGCGAGCCTGCTGTCCCTTCAGCTCGCTCACGATTGGCTTCAGGGCTTCTGCCGTAGCATGGCTTGTGTCATCCAATATCCCCTTCAAGAGCTTATGGTCGCTGTTCAGTACCAGCGTATAGGAATCTGGCATCTGGGCATAGAAGCTCATACCGCTCTGGAACTTGCTGATATCCTTCATACGGCGCATATACTCGTTTTGGGTTATAATGACCGGTTGCTGGTCTTCTCCCAAGGCCTGCACCTCCACTGTGAACTCTGCCTTATCTATCTTTGGCATCTGAGAACGGAACACCTCTGTCAAAATGTCACGCTCATCACTGCTCAGTTCACTCTTCTTTGCATCCTCCTTGATGATCAGGCGGTCAATAATATCACTGTCCACACGCACAAACCTGCTCTTCTCCAGTTTCTGCTCAAGCATGCTAACCATTGGAACGTCCAACTGGCCGTCAAGCAACAGGACGCTATAGCCTTTATTCTTAGCTGCCTCGATATAGGTATACTGGCTCTGTACGTTCGTAGCATACAGGTACACCAGCTGTCCACTCTTATCCGTCTGATTGTCCTTGATCAAAGTCTTATATTCCTCGAAGGTGAAATATTTGCCTTCCGTATCCTTCATCAGGGCGAAATCCTTGGCACGCTCATAGAAATCCTCTTGCGAGAGCATTCCGTAATTGATAAAGATCTTCAGGTTATCCCATTTCTCCTCATAGCCCTTACGGTCTTCCTTGAAGATACTCTGCAAGCGGTCGGCCACCTTCTTCGTGATATACGTAGAGATTTTCTTGACGTTCGCATCGCTCTGCAGGTAGGAACGGCTGACATTCAACGGGATATCCGGGGAGTCAATGACACCATGGAGCAAGGTCAGGAACTCTGGCACGATCCCTTCCACCTGATCGGTCACAAATACTTGATTGCAATAAAGCTGAATCTTATTGCGTTGCAAGTCAATGTTGCTATGGATTCGAGGGAAATAGAGGATACCCGTGAGGTTAAATGGATAGTCCACATTCAGATGAATCCAGAACAGAGGCTCGTCCTGCATAGGATACAAAGTACGATAGAACTTCTTGTAATCTTCATCCTTCAACGTACTGGGAGCCTTCGTCCAAAGGGGTTCCACATTATTAATAATGTTATCCTCAGCAGTCTCTACGTTCTTGCCGTCTTTCCATTCTGTCTTCTTTCCAAAAGCAATAGGTACTGGCATAAACTTGCAATATTTGTTCAAGAGCTCCTCTATCTTCTCCTTCTCCAAATATTCCTTGCAATCGTCTGCGATATGGAGGATAATGTCTGATCCTCTGCCTTCCTTCTCAGCGTCGGTAATCTCAAACTCCGGATTACCCTCACAGCTCCATCTTACTGCCTTCGAGCCTTCCTTATAACTCTTGGTCACGATCTCCACTTGCTTGCTTACCATGAAAGCGCTATAGAATCCCAAACCAAAATGACCGATAATGGCATTGGCATTATCCTTATATTTCTCCAGGAAATCATTCACGCCAGAGAATGCGATCTGGTTGATATACTTATCAATCTCTTCCTCTGTCATGCCGATACCACGATCGCTGATGGTGAGTGTGCCCTTATCTTTGTCCAAAACAACATGTACGGTCAGGTCGCCTAAGTCACCCTTGAAGTCACCCTTTTCCGCAAGGGTCTTCATCTTCTGGGTAGCATCGACTGCGTTCGAAACCATCTCACGGAGAAAGATCTCGTGATCAGAATAAAGGAACTTTTTAATGACGGGGAATATGTTCTCTGTTGTAACCCCAATATTACCTTTCTGCATATGATTTAATTTGTTATTTTATCTTCTACCGGCATTCTTGCAAATAACGTGCCAAAACGGGAGCCAATGAAAAAAGCAAGGGGAAGCGCGCACACCCCTGACAAAGATGGGTATTCACGGCTATATAGTGAAAATATCTAAAGGAATTTTGTCAATCCTCTTTTTTGTACTACCTTTGCATAAGCTAATTGCATATTAACGATAATATCACGAAAATGATTAGGAAAACTTTTTTCTCTCTCCTCTTGATGGCTTTCTAGATTTCATGCTTTTTAGGCAAATTCCGCTCATGATGGGAACGAGACCGCGCCTTCCGGACAGGAATGGCAATCTGTTGAATTACTCGGATATAACAAGTTGCAGCCTCATGCCACTTTTTATTCTTTCGGGAATGTGGATGAGGCGCGGAAGGTTCTGCCGGAGAACAGCAGGTATTGGAAGAGTTTGGACGGAACTTGGAAGTTCCATTTTGCCAAGACTCCTGCCGAACGCCCTGTTCGTTTCTATGAGACTAGGTATGATGTTTCAGGATGGGACAATATACCTGTGCCTGATTCTTGGAACATCTATGGCGTACAGAAGGACGGAACCTTGAAGTACGGCGTTCCTATCTATGTCAACCAACCGGTGATTTTCTACCACGAGATTAAGGTAGATGACTGGAGAAAGGGTGTCATGCGTGAACCGCCTCACAACTGGACTACCTATACTTACCGGAATGAGGTGGGATCATACCGTAGGACTTTCGACATTCCTGCTTCATGGGACGGGCGCGAGTTCTATATCTCCTTTGATGGCGTCGACAGTTTCTTCTACTTATGGATCAATGGACATTACGTAGGATTCTCCAAGAACTCCCGTAATACTGCCACATTCGACATTAGTCCATACGCACACCCGGGCGAGAACACAGTTGCCGTGGAGGTCTATCGCAACAGCGACGGGTCTTTCTTGGAATCGCAGGACATGTTCCGGCTGCCAGGCATCTTCCGTACCGTATCCGTTTACTCCACTCCTAAGGTCCATATCCAAGACTTGGTGGCAAGGGGGTCGGCTGACGGGACTTTGGACATTCAGACTTCCTTGGGCAACTTGACCAAGAAAGCTGCAAAGAACTACCAACTGCGCTATTCCCTTTACCTGAACAAGCTCTACAGCGATGAGAATAGTAAGGTGGATGCAGGGCTTACCACGGACAAGTTCTTCGTTAAGCCGGGCGCTGACCATCAGGTAATCAGCAACCAGATCCATGTGCCGAACGTCAAGCCATGGACTGGGGAAGAGCCGAACGTCTACGTGTTAGTGGCGGAACTCTTGGACAAGAAGGGCAATACCGTGGAGACCGTGTCCGCACAAGTGGGATTCCGCACCATCGAAATTAAGGATGTACCCGCTGATCAGGACGAGTTCGGGCTCGCAGGAAGGTACTATCTCATCAATGGAAAGCCCCTGAAGCTGAAAGGCGTGAACCGGCATGAGACCAATCCAGGACTGGGACACGCCATCACCCGAGAGCAGATGGAGAAGGAGATCATGCTCATGAAACGTGCCAATATCAATCATGTGCGCACGGCTCATTACACGAACGACCCTTATTGGTATTACCTCTGCAATAAATATGGTATCTACCTTGAGTCGGAGGCGAACATCGAGAGCCATGAATATTACTATGGAAAGGCAAGTCTCTCACATCCTGAAGAATGGCGCAAGGCACATGTCGCCCGTGTCATGGAGATGGTTCATTCCCGCATCAACGATCCGAGCATCGTCATCTGGAGCTTGGGGAACGAAGCAGGACCTGGGCAGAACTTCAAAGCTGCCTATGACACCCTGAAAACGTTCGACCTGACTCGCCCCGTACAATACGAACGGAACAACGACATCGTGGACATGGGATCCAACCAATACCCTTCGATCGCTTGGGTGAACGATGCCGTCAAGGGAAAAATGAATATCAAATATCCATTCCACATCTCTGAATATGCTCATTCCATGGGAAATGCCTGCGGAAACTTGGTGGATTACTGGAAGGCTATCGAGTCGACAAACTTCTTCTGCGGTGGTGCGATCTGGGACTGGGTAGATCAAAGCATGTACAACTATACCAAAGACGGAAAACGTTACCTGGCGTATGGCGGTGACTTTGGGGACACACCCAACGACGGGCAGTTTGTCATGAACGGCATTATGTTTGGCGAACTGGATCCGAAACCACAGTACTTCGAGGTGAAAAAGGTTTACCAGTATGTCGATGTCACCGCAAAAGACATGAGCAAAGGTGAAATTGATATCTTCAACAAGAACTATTATACGGACGACCTGAGCGATTACCATTGCAACTGGAGCCTGACCGCAGACGGCCAAGAGGTCAAGAAGGGAACGATCAACTTAGGATCTGTCGCTCCCCGCTCCCACCGGACTGTCACCATTCCGGGACTGACCGACGGACTGGATGCGAGCAAGGAATACTTGCTTCACGTTACCTTTACCTTGAAACAGGACATGCCATGGGCCAAAGCAGGATATGTACAAGCCGAGGAACAGTTGATGGTACAAGAGGCTGCCCCACGCCCAGCAATGGCTGCACATGGAAACAAAGGCCTGAAATCGACGGTCATGACAGACAAGGACCTCAAACTCCAGACGATCGAAGGCAAGGACTTCAAGGCTTCCTTCAATGTGAACGACGGAAGCATCTATGCGCTCACCTATGGAGGACAGCAAGTGATCAAAGATGGCAATGGACCGAAACTGGATGTGTTCCGGGCCTGGGTCAACAATGACAACTGGGCATACCAGGCTTGGTATAACAATGGATTGCACAACCTGAAGCATCACGTGACTGCCTACACCACTTACCAACGCGCAGACGGCACAATCGTCCTGAGCTTCGCCATCCAGTCGCAAGCTCCTTATGGCGCAACCTTAAAGGGGGACGTGAAGAACTGGAAGCAATTGGTAGAGCACAAGGACAAGCCTTTCGGCAAGAACGATTTCATGTTCAACAGCAATGTCGTGTACACGGTCTACCCTGACGGGACCATTGAGCAGCAGAGCGCGGTGACTTCTAACAACAGCAAGCTGAACTTGGCACGGTTCGGATATTCCCTGAAATTGGATAAGCAGTTTAATAACCTTACCTATTATGGGCGGGGACCCATTGACAACTACCCCGATCGCAAGACCGGGCAGATGATCGGAATCTACAAGAACACTGTCGACAAGGAGTTCGAAAACTTCCCGAAGCCTCAGGACATGGGGAATCATCAGGATTGTCGCTGGGCTGCCATCACGAATGCTGCTGGCGAGGGCATGATCTTTGTCCCTGACGCACCGATGTCCGTGTCTGCACTACCGTATTCAGCCAATCAGTTGGCAATGGCAAACCATCCTTATGAATTAGGTTCATCCGATGGAACGTATCTGCATATCGACCAGGCTATTACAGGCTTAGGTGGAAACAGTTGCGGACAAGGGGCTCCCTTGGACCCTGACCGCGTGAAAGCCGATACCCATACCTTCGGATTCTTGATCCGCCCAGCCTCAGGTGACTTGTCTGCCTTGGTACGGGTAAGCCCCGCAGGCCCTTCCGCTGTTACCATCGAGCGCAACGCGAACGGGGATGTTAAGATCGAGTCCAAGAAGGAAAAGGCGGAGATCTACTATTCCCTGAACGGCTCGAAGAAGGTGATGAAATACAACGGTACCCTGAACATGCGTAATGGAGGTTCCATCAAGGCGTATGAAAAGAGCAATCCCAAGATCGTTACGACAAAAAGCTTCGACCGCATTGAGGCCATTCCCTTGACCGTGATCAGTGCCAGCAGCCAGGAACCTGACGAGGGTGAGGCAACCCACCTTGTCGATGGGGATCCCGATACCTATTGGCACACAATGTATTCCGTGACCATGGCTAACTTCCCACATTGGATAGACTTCGACTGTGGGACGGTTAAGACCATGAAAGGGTTCACCTTCCTGCCCCGACAGGACACATCTGCCGGAAACATCAAGGACTATAAGATCCAAGTAAGTGTGGATGGGAAGAATTGGGGCGAGCCCATTGTCTCGGCACAGTTCAGCAACGATTCGAAGCTGAAAAAGGTGATGTTCAACACACCTGTCAAGGCTCGCTACCTGAGGTTCACGGCTCTCAGCTCACACAACGGCAGGGACTATGCCTGTGGTGCAGAGTTCTCTATCCTCGAAAAATAAAGGAATAGAAACATAATAACAAAGAAGAACTCCGGTATTCTTAACGCTTGCGTGAGGAATACCGGAGTTCTTCTTTAGAACATTAACCCACTGATACACAATAAGATAGTAATCATGATCGTAAAAGGTTACCTATCAGCCGCCAAAAGATCATCTCCGGTCGCTCAATAGGCCACCTCCAGCCTCTCAACAGGACATCTCCAGCCCTATGAAAGGTCACCTCTTGGAAAGCAACCTGAATCCTATGCCTTTTTCATTCACGGATATAGTCTTTCGTCAACATGTCATAGTACAAAGCCTCCAGCTCTCCCGTAGTGAGTTTTTCCACGGAATGTTCGATCTTGCGGACCAATTCTTCCCTTCTATATTCATCGTCCGAAGACCCGAAATGCATAAATGTATTCGTCATATCCTTATTTTTGATAACAAGTGCAAATATAATAAGAAAATCATGAACGGATGGTAAGGAGTATCGGAAATTATCATTATATTTGCAACTGATATAAAATGAACATCATGGAAAATAGCTTAAGACTTTACACCTTATCGCTACGCGAGTCGCGTACCTACACGCTCGCAGGTCTGTTTGTGATCGGCAACATTCTTCTGCCGCAATTGTGCCACCTGATTCCACAAGGAGGGCTTATCTTCCTGCCCATCTATTTCTTTACGCTCATTGCGCCCGCAGTTATCGCTGAAAAATCTCGCTGAAGTATTGCCCGAACTGAAAGCTGTGCTCGAATCGCCCGAGAACAGAAAAGAAGAAATTGCAGAGGCTGCTGAAATCAAGATGAAATACAAGGGATATATCGAGCGCGAGAAAATCGTAGCAGACAAGATGCACCGCTTAGAAGACATCAAGATTCGCGGACATTTCAAGTACAGCGAGATTCAGGAAATCATTTCGTGCTGATTCTGGTTCGTGCCG
>ERZ779941.183-NODE-183-length-32722-cov-2.930848_pt1 | contig 32722 bp, 55 predicted proteins | sample MGYA00511952_ERZ779941 | MGnify/ENA primary metagenome ERZ779941 (study PRJEB29588, sample SAMEA2142846) | human gut metagenome | biome: human gut; feature: human-associated habitat; material: faeces | place: Denmark | collected 2008/2010 ...
TTGTTGCGTAACTGTTACCGTAACCGCCTGTCATTGCAGATGCCTGACCTACTGTATCAGCCATTGCAACCTTGCCCATATTCTGATACTGCTCTTTTGCCTGTTGAAAAAGAGTATCATTTGAGAGGTCATAAGAAAATGGTTTACGGTTGGCAACAGCGTTCATCGCCTTGTTGTATGCTCCCTGATTGCCGTACTTAAACTGCTGTGAGAGATTGTTGTTACCGTATAACTGATTAAGTTTAGCTTGTGCAGAATTAATCTGACCACCAAAACCACCTGCCCCTGTTGTGTAGCCTGTCTGAGCGTAATCGTTATATCGGTTTGTTGCATCATCCTGTCGGTTCTGATAATTTGTTGCATTAGCCGACTGATTGTATTTCTGATATACATATGCCATATGCTTTAATCTCCTTTCGGGTTCTGTTCCTTTTCAAATTCATCGACTCGCTTGCGGTAATTCTCATACTCTGTCTGTACAGTTGTTAATGCCTTGTTCTGCACAGACTTGTACACTTCGCCGAAAGCCATTTCGATAATTGTTGGTGAAAGATTAGGATAGTTAGCAAGCTGATATAATTTGTTTCGCAAATCCATAATCAATACTGATTCAGGTGCTGTTGGTGGTGTGTTTGTTGTGGTTTCTTCTACTGTTTTTGTGATGTTTTTGTCCATAGAAAAATTCTCCTTTGTTAATAACTTGTAATCAACCCATTAACTACCTTGAGTGTGCTGTATGTCCAAGTAATTGAGCCGTTACTACCTGATTTTATTGTTCGGATATACGGTATATCTGCTGTAACCGTGTTGTATAGCTGACCGTTTCGATTGTCTTTGGTACGCAATCCCATTTCAACAGAAACATCTCTAAGCCAAAATCTGCGTATTGTACTCCAACCGCTGTTGAATGTCTTACCGCCAAAAAAATTAGTGTAGCAAAATATACCTTCGTTATCGTTTCCGATTGCGTTGTTTTTAGCAAACGCTAATTGTACTTCATAACTATCCCCACTTTCGTAACCGAAAGCAATAAATTTTCCGTTAGCTTTATCAAGGTTAATCGCAAGTCCTTTTATCGATGGCGCAGTTTTCCATGCAGTAGCACCAATGTAACCAATTGACAGATTATCTCGCCAAAAAGACTGTCCGTATTGTGAAACACTCGACATTTTTTTGCCCAAATAATAAAAGTTAATATCACCGTCTTCAAGCCTAATAACATTGCCAAGTTTCGATTCGCTCCAAGCAAATTCAACCGCATTTGCCGATTGCCGGATAATACTTTGGATAGTGCTTGTACTTGTTTTCTGCGTAACAGTTGATGAGATTTCGTTTGATTTAACCGTTAAGTTTGCAATGTCTGTTGTGTTGGAGTCGATTTTACTTGCCCAAGCAGATATCGAATCATTAACATTTGAGATAGCCGTTGTAAGCTGTTCACCTGTTGCGAGCGTGTTGCGGTATGCTACATCTATCTTCTCGGCTGTGATAGAGCCTGTGTAGATTTTTGAACCGTCAATAACCGTCTGACCGTTTTCTACTTTTGCCCAAGCTTTGATTTCTTCTGCCGACACGATTAACGGAATTGTCTTTGAATAGACTTTGTTATTGTAACCGACTTCAATTTTGATAGCCGTGCAAGTTGCTATATATGCGTTGAATTCTCCCGACAGCGAAAGAATGAAATTATTTGTATTTTTCTGTGACTTGTAAAATACAGATTTGTTGCCGTTCATTCTCCATACTCGTATTTCACTTGCAGTTACAAGCTGTGTATTACCGCCTGAGTTCTGACGGAATTCAATGTTTATTGTTGACGGTGTGCAAGATGTTCCGAGAATGTTCTTGTTGACCGATGATACATCGGTATAGATTTCATAAGCCTGTGCATCTGTGCCGTCTTTACCGTCTTTACCTTTGATTTCACCTGTGCAAACAAAAGCACCGTTTTTATTGTTCCACACAAACAAATAGCCTTTGACAATGTATGAATCACCGTTGTTAAGCGTTGTTGTCCTGTTGTTAATGATACTTGTACAATCAGAGTCAAAATACAAGTCATAAGGAATGCCAATTTGATAATCTTCATTCTTTTTATATGCTGTGCCGAGAATTTTAACAGAAGTACCGTCCTCTCCGTCCGATACACACCCGATTGAACAAACAGCTATGTATGTTTTATCCGCTGAGTCTTTTGACTCGGCTTTAACATACAGTACAGATGAATTTTTGAAAGCTGTTGCAGAAGAGATTATCATATTTGTTTTCATTGCGGTTTGAGTGTACTCTGTCCACACTTCACCGTCTGACGAGGTGTACCACCTTGTTGATGCAACATTGATATTTCTTGCTGTGAGATTGACTGCAATATTTTGAACATCGTAACCGTCTGTTACTGTCTTCTTAACAAGCGTAGCGTTCGGGCGGATATCAATGCCCATAGCCATATCTGTAAGAGCAGTAATATCCAATCCGCCGATTGTACCCGATGTTGCATTGATATTACCGAAATTGTCAACGGTAAATGTACCGTTACCGATATTGATACTACCGCCAGTTATTTTTGCATAAGGGAAATATACTGAGTCTTTATCAAGATAAAAAAGTTTTTTGTTTTCTGCCCACCAAGACATCTCAGTTGGTGTAATTCTTGTTTTGAGGTTTGACCGTGTATCGATAACCTTGCCGTTGTACTCGAAGGAATCCGAGAGCAAACCGACTTCAACACCGTATATCGGACTTGCTCCGCTTTCATCGAGTAAGCCTTGCTTGATATAAGAGGTTTGATTGACTTTGTAATTATCAAGGTCTGTTTCGAGCTGTGATGCATAATTGTATAAATATTCAATTCCTACACTACTCCCTGAAATATCGAGCGTTGTGTCACGAAGATATTTTCCAAAGTCAGAGATTGCAACATAATTACCGTTCATCTGCGATGTGAATTTTTCGTCTGACTGTATCACTACATCTGCTGTCTTAATTACAAGGTCACGGATGGTAGCATAACGGCTCATAAGGTCTTTGTTGACCTCTACGATATCGCCATTGGATGCAGACAGAGCCGATGCTGTCTGCTCCCACATTTTATCTACTGAAAGGTTGGCAAGCGTTGCGTTTAACTGTTCATTGTTACGGTATATGTAACTGCGTATCTGTGCAAGCTGTTCCTCGGTTGTACCGTTGCCAATGTTTGGCAAATCAATAAAATTCATTAAACATCACTTCCAATCTCCAATACCTTTGAAATCGAATAAATTTTGCAAGTACCTTTACCTTCAATACGAATTGCAAAGTGGTCACATCTGCGAGGCAAGACAGGTATGCTATAAGATTTAGTACCGTGACCGCCAATCGATGAAACTGTTTCCCAATGGTCTGAGTCATCATAGCGAATACGCACTCTAATTTGACTTGTAATCGGTTTTTGCACTCTGAGTAACATTCTTCCTACATACTTATTATCGGAGTAGGAATAGCCTATAGAGCCTGTTTCTGCATACCATTCAAAGTCATCCTCCGCTGTACCTCTGCCTGTTGTGGTCATAAGCTGATAACTGTCGGCATCAATGAAGTAAAGGTCTGTCTTAACCTTGCAGAATTCTTTGATGTGAATGTTATCTTCCTTGTGCCACATTCCAGTAGTAATGTCATAAACGAAGAGAGTCCATACTCCGCTTGTGTCCTGCATACAGATATAATATCTATTTCCAATACTACCGCTGACAGCGTTGCTATAGCTAACCGCACCGAGAGGATTTGATATGCTTGTCGGCAACGAACCGTCATAGTAGCAGACATCTGTTGCGGATTTATAAAACAAGGTTTCATTGAGTATGCAAAGGCTCTTTGAAGAACCTTTCTGAACACCTCTTACTTTCTGCTCGATGACCTGATAATTACTCGGCATTGAGCCGTAAACCTTGTGTATGCAATTTTCTTTGAAGAATAGTAAATAATTACCGTAAGCAATTGCACCTGTCCACACACCGTCAGAGCCAACGGAAACGGCATATGAGTCCGTTGATATACCTGCATATACGAACCAGTTCTTGAAATCACCCTGCTTGCAAGCATAGATTTCATTGACGATTTTGCCCTCGTTGTTAAGACCGTAACGGCATCCCCACAAACGGTTGTTCGATTCGATGACAAAGTCCATAATCGGAGCAACACGCTCAAGTTTGACTGTACCTGTAGACTGAGTGACAACATTGTCAAGTATTGCAGTAACTACAATCCAGTTTTCCTTTTCATCAATAGACTTGATGAGCATCGATGTGTTAAGAGCATCAATCTGTTCTTTGATTTTGTCGCTACCCGAAGAGGAAGAGGAGTCACAACCGCTGATTGTTACAGCATCACCTTCCTTGAAACCTTTTCCGATGCCTGTTGACTCAATACGCACATAGGTTGTTGATAGAGATGACCACATCCGTGTGTTTGAGTTCCATACCTTCAAGTAGTGCGTGTCACCGCTTGTATCAAGCCATTTATATCCGTTTGCGACCGTTTCCTTCTCACCGACATTAGGTGACTCATCACCTACATAGACATAGTTTTCACCTTTTGGGTTTTGGTACTGATATTTAGTGCCATCTTGCGTACACATTGTATATACAACATTGTTGACCTCTGTTGCTATCTCAATAGTGTTATCAAGATATCCCCAGTCGGATGTATCTTCCGTATTAATGAAGACCTTGTCAGGAAAAATAACAAGGTATGCACCCATTGACACCATTGTTTTGTCTGTGTCCGTCAAAATAATATGGTCAACCTTTTCTCCGTCAATGTATAAATACATACCGTCAATGTAGCAGAGGTTATCACGGCTTGCCATACATTTAGGCTTGGTAAACTGTTGCACAATACCTCTCTTATCTCTCGGTGACAACACAGGATAGTAATTGCCTGTCATATTCTGCATATCATAAAACTCCGTGTCACCGATGCGGATGTTGTGGTTATATCCTGCAAACTGCTCTTGATACTCTCGCTGTGCAGAGGATGAATCAAGCTGTGGAAAATTAAAAGCCATAGTATCACCACCTAAAAAGTAATGTGGGCAATTTCTTTCGGCATATGGTTGCAATGCCACCAATTGACGAAAGAGTCATAATGGTTGCTGTACTGTGCAGATGATGCGTTGTATCTGTCATACTCCTTGTTGACAAGGTGTATTTGAAGTTCAAGGAATGCTTTGTAAATCTCTACTGCATACGGTTTCGGAATTAGTAACGGCTGATTGCGTGATGTGTTCTCGTCATATCCGATGAAGTCTGTATCTTCATAACCTTCGTGCGTATCAAAGACTTCGTTCTTGACCATTCTGTCGAGAGAGTCAAGCCAAGCAATCTTTTCGTCTTCTGTGCGGTTGTTCGGTACTGTTGCATCAATCATATCAATTGCATCAGCTATTGTAATGTAGTCCATATTTTCATCTCCTTTTAAAACAAAAAAGAGGCGGAAAAACCGCCTCTTAATCTCATAATCAAGCCATCGGCTTGCTGTCTTTGAATGCCATTTTCTTGATGAATTCTCTCGCCTGTGTGCGAGCCTTTGCCTTGTTATTAATAACCTCAGCAAAGATTTCATCTACTTCGACAGGTACATCGGTCTGCACAAGAATATTGTGACCGTTGACCGAGAAGAATTCCTGTTCTGCTCCGTCACCCTCAATCTGAGGGTCACGGGGAAGAATAACAGTAACTTTCTTACCTGTAAGACCTGCATTCTTTGAATTTGAATTTGTAGCCATAGATAATCTCCTTATCAGTTTTCCTCGTCAACAGATGAGTAAGAAGAGCCTGACTCGACACGGAGGATTCTCTCCTCATAAAGAATCTTAGCACCGTGGCTAAATTTGTAGCCTACTGTGCTGTAAAGTTCGAGAGGACCGCCGATTTCCGACTTGTCCTTGATAATCATATGCATTGACTCGTTTTCGGGTTCAATGATGCCGAAAGCCTTTGCACCGAGGAAGAGTGTGTCATATGTAGCGATGCCGAGTTTGTTGTGTGCATGAATCTTACATTCCGTTGACTCAACGAAACGGCAACCGTGAAGTTCGCCGATTTCACCTTTGAAAATTGGTGCTGTGTCATTGTACTTGTGGTACTCTTTCCACTCGTCAGACTCTGTAAGGTCATGAGCGACCGAGGGATGGATAAGACATACATAGCTACCGTTAATCTTCGGTGCTTTGTTCTTCTTGAGCCAAGTAACAGCCTTTTTAACAACCGCAGGAGTGAGAACACAATCTGCTGTGAGTGTATCTCTTGTTGAGATTACTGTGCCGTCCTTCTTCGGACAGTACATAACAGAGTTACCTGCAATGAGGACATTTCTTGTGAGAGTGTCCATAGTCGCACCTGCCGATGCACCCATCTCTTCTGTACAGCCCTGAATAATCGGGTCATATGCCTCATATTCAAGTCTGTCTGTGATTGTGGTGTAATCGCCGTGCTGTGATGTTGTACCTTCAATCTTCGTCATACCGAAAGCCTGTCCTGTCGGTGTAACACCTTCGGTAATCGGTGTGAGAGCCTTCGGGAATGTGTTGAATTTTCTCCATTCGCACTTATTGCCGTGAATCTTCTGCTTATCGCCAAACTGATTGAAGATAAGTTCTTCTCTTGCGTTTTCAAGAAGGGAAGTATCGTAGAATGTCTTCATTGTCGGGGACATTCCACTTGCGGATGTTTTGTTTGCGTTCAATGTTGTTTCGTCAGCAAAAAGCTGAAGAATAAGATTGTACATAATATTAGACATAATAATGCTCCTTTATTGTTAGAATTTTGGAGCAACACCTGTTCTGATAAACTGTTCCTTGATACGCTTGAAGTCATCAAGAGTAAACTGTGAGGGGTCATCCTTCACAATGACGGATGCACGGTGATTCATACCGTTTTCTCTCGGTCTTTCTTTGTTGGCTTTAACTGCATTTGCAGTGTTGATAGCTGTCTGATTGACCGCATTGTTTACTGTAGCGTTGAGAATGTCCTTGTAATGAATCACACGGTAAGCATTGTCTACTGACAGACCGATACCGCCTAACTCCTGTGGGTCAACAAGCTTGCGAAATTGAGGATTACTCATTTCTGTTTCAAGGTCGAAAGAAGGAAACTGTTCTCTCATTGCATCCGACTGACTCACAAGGTTCTTGCAATGTTCGTTAATGAATGCCTGTCTTTCTCTGTCTGCCTGTTCACGCTTGTTGTTCTCAAGAATTCTCTCTGCTTTCTTGACTTTGACATATTCCTCAACAGGCAATCCTGCCTCAAGTGCCTCATCTTCATACAGCTTCGTGTCATTCTGAATGCTGTTGCTGAGGTCATCAAGGAAACTGTCTGATGCGGAATCAAGTCCGTATCTGACATTAGCTATGTTGAGGATGTCACGCATTCTTGCGTTCTCAGCCTTGAGCGACTCCTGCTCCTTGAATCTCTTTGAAAAGGCTTTGTCCATATACTTCTGGGCATCGTCTTTCCACTCGTCAGACTTGACGAGTTCGGCAAAAGTCATTTTCGGCTTTTCTTCGGGAACAGCACCGACTTCGGTGTTGCTTTCACTCTGCTTACCGTAAACAATCTTCGGTGCAGAGCCTTTGCCATCGGCAGGGAGCGATGTGCTTGTTATTTCTCCTGCTAAGCCTGTTGAGCCTTCACCTGTTCCTGCTCCTGCGGATGCACCTGCAGATGCACCACCGCCACCGTCAGCGAAAAGCTGAATGTTGAAACAACGGAACATAAGTTCAGTAACAACGGCTGTTGAGATAGTCTTAACCATTGCTATCTCCTTCCATATAAAGTCTGTGGTTAAGGTCACGAGCCTATGTTCACAATTTATCATTGCAAGACCAAACACCTCAAACCATCAATTTCAAAACGGTAAAAAAATTTGCAATTCGTAAAAAACACCCATTTTTACTAATTGAACATTTTGCGGTCATCAGCAAAATGTTATTTTGGACATAAAAAAAGCACCCATAATCGGGTGCTTAGAAACTTTGAGAGAGAGTTGGGAGAGAGTTAGATAACGGTCAACTTAATGTTATCGGGATAGTTTTCGGCAAGCAGATTAAAGCCTGTTGTAACGGTCATAAAGACTAACTGCACATTAGGTTCGTATTCCTCATTAGGTTTGCATCTGTATGTAACACGCTGTTTCTCGCCCTCGCCATTGATAGTGAATGACGGTGATTCTGTCATAGCTGTGCGGAATTCTTCAAGCGTGTTTGCGAGTGTGTACAAGAGCGTTGATGCTCCTGCACACACAATATCTTTGCCATTCTCGGCAAAATCTGCGTGACCTCTCATTGTTACGGTGTAATTTTTAGTATCGACTTTAACTTTAAGCATATAGTATTCTCCTTACTGATTAACCTGAGTTGATGCCTGTGCTTTTTCCCTTGCATTCGTCATGAATGACCTTTCGGATGTATCGTCTGTTGTAATGCCGTCAACAGAGAGGTTACCGCTCGGTTCTTCGGAATTGTTTCCATTTTCAACGAGAATCGCCTGTGCAAGCTGTTCAGCCATCTGCGTGCCATTCTGCATATCTACCTGCTGTGCAAGGTTGAACGCAATCTTTTGTAACTGCTGATACTTATCAAACATTGTGCCGTTTTGCATTATCATCTGTATGATTTCATCCTTGTGTGCGAAATCCATTGTCTGTAACAGCATAAGCGACATATCGACATTCTGAGGAGAGAACACACCGAGATTGTACAACTGTATCGCAAGTTCGTTCTGCTCCATCTTTGTGTAAGGCGAGGCTTTCTGTGCGGTTACTTCTATATCAAAGCAAGGCAGTCTAAGTCCCATATCTCTGCCGAGAATGCTCGGCTGTTTCTGTGGTTTGAGTCCTGCGTTGTTGTACTGTACGAATTTTTCTTGTCCGTATTTGCCTGTAATACGGTACTCTCTAAGCACATCGTAAAACTGACGGATTAATTCGATAACCATATTCGTAATCTTGCGGTGCATCGTGTACATAATCTTGTTATGTGTACGGCTCATCTTACCGCTCTGCTCCTGCATTGTAGCAATAGCCGATGCGGCGGTGACTCCCGAAGTGCTACCACCGTTATTGACATCACGGTTACCGAGTGTTTCCTTCATCTCAGCTATGAGGTTTTCCCTCATATTCACAACGAAGGTTGGGACTGGCGAGGTTGTAATCGGCAGAATTGAGTCATTGTTAAGACTGCTTGTTGTGTGTACAAAGTCTTTGCTCCAATCAGCAAATTCAGCCTCGTTGACCGCTCCGTTGGTCTTGATGAAGTATCTCGGCTTGCTTGTTACTCTCGCATTAGTAAGCATAGCCTGTGTCAATACATCAATAGCGTGTTGGTCACCTCTGCCGATATCCGTATATCCGTATCCTGCAATACTGCCCTCAACAGGGAATAACGGTGTAACTACAAAGGGATAGAGTCCGTGGTCATACCAACCGTTTGGATAATTTTCTGCATCGTTTTCGGTTGCAAAGAGTACAGTACCCTCTACAAACTTGCAGTAATGCAAGACCTGATTACCGTTGCTGTCAGACAGCTTGTAGAACCAATCTACAACGGTTGTCTTACCGTCTGTGTCGATAGCATCATCTGTACGATATTGGTCTGATATAACCTTGTGGCTGTTGAGCTTGCCTTCAAGCTGTGGATATTGCTTAACAAGCGATTCATTATCCACAAGTGAAGTATGAAATACTTCTTTACTATCCTGTATATCGGTCACACCGCTCTCCCAAAACAGATTGAGTATGTCAATCTTTTCAACCGATATGTCACCGAGTCCATCGTGTTTAGTTCCGTCCCAAAAGACTCCTGCACAACAAACTCCCTGTTTAAGTATGTAGTTGGCAAGTTCTGAGTAAGTGTTTTCGTAATCGTTTTCCTCGAAGATAACAGGGAGAATACTCTTAAGCTTTTCAGCCTCTTCCACATCATCTTCACGCTTAGGTCTGATGTTTGATTCAGGATAACCGTCCATCAAGTCAGCGTGCTTTGATGCAATACAGTTCCACAGCCAAGCTGTTGCGACCTCGTTGTCACCTTTTTTCTTGTTGCCATTGTGGTCATAGTAATCCCATTGACGGAGTTTCCAATAATCCTCATTCGCTTTAATTCGCCTGTCAAGGCTTGTCTTGTAGGTCTTGTACCGCATTAATCGGTCATATGCCTGTAAGACTGTACGCTCAGTTACAACAGGGTTCAACACGGCTTTCGCCTCTGTTGTATCACCGCCTATAATGCCTTGTGTAGGTGCGTTGTCATCAGACAACATCTGTGTTGTCTGTTCTGTTGTTGTGCTATCCTGTGGCATTTCTGAGCCATTCTGCATATGTTCAAGCTGATTCCGTTCGTCCTGAGTCCATAAGATGCGGTTATCGGGAGCAGACTGCGTTCTCTGCAGTTCTGTCTGCTGTTCTGCTTGTCTGCGTTCCTTTTCTTCTCGTCTTTTTTTTCGTCTTAATGCCATAAGTAATTCTTCCTTTCGTTATCTTCCGACAGCGGATTTGGCTGTGGTGTTTTTGGCTCAATCTTGCGTGCAGGAGCTATCGGTCTTGACATACACCAATATCGCAACGCATCAGCAATGTGGTCTTCTTGACTTGTGTCCAAGTCCTCTTTTTTTGTTTCATCAAACATAAGCAAAGGCAGAGTCCTTATCGTGTGCTTGCAGTTGCTGAACACATAGAGCATCGGCTTGCCGACTTCATCAAATGCAAAACGATAATGCATCTGCATCCAACCTGCAATACGGTCATTCTGTCCTTTATCAAAGTAAATGCCGTATTTTTCAGCTACATCGTTGACTGACTCGCCTCGTGAGCCGTCCCAAATTGCTGGGTCTGCCACTCCTTGAATATCCCGACCTGCAAGCTGTGGCTGTGTATGTTCATATTCAGACAGCATTTCAAATTGCTTATATGGTTGCCACTTGACACCTTCATTCGGTGTCGCTGTACATCCGTAATATTCATCAATAACATACGCTCGTCCGTCATAGTCTACAGCTATGTACAGCATTGCGAACGGTTTACCGTAACCAAAGTCATATGCTCGATATACTCGCCATTCCTGCGGTATGTCAAACGGCTCTATCACATTTGTGTATCGACCATATTTGAGAGCATCCTCAGGAGAAAGACCAAGTTTGTGTGCCTCTGCAACATCAACCTCAGTCCTAAAGTCCTCAAAGAACATACCCTCGAAGACATCCCATCTGCCGTAGAGCCAAGCATCACGGAGTTTTGGGGGCAATGCCTCAAGCTGTTGAATGTATTCAGGCTGACTCTCCATAAGAGCCTTATTATCCGTCACAAGCGACTGAATAAAGCAGTAATCATCAGCTTGTTCATACTGACCAAATTTGCGGTCAATAAACAACCGCTTAAAATAACCGTGACTCTGACCGCCTGGGTTGAGCGTGTAGTATATCCTCTTAGGAAAATCATTTACACCTCGCAAGCAAGCCGTAATGGCTTTGATTTGGTGTTCTGAGAGCAAACAAGCCTCATCAATAAAAATCACATCAAATTCAGCACCTTGATATTGTTGAAGGTCAGCATCATTCTTACAATAACCGAATTTTATCGTTGAGCCGTTCGGAAATGTAAAAATCTTGTCCTGTGTATTGTATCGGGCGATGCCAGCTAACTCTGCTCTTAGCGTGTTAATGTGGTTGTTGAGCAATTCGGGGTAAGTCCTACGCACAATAAGTATCTTTATCCCTGCGTACCTCGCGCACAATAATTTAGCTTTAAGTCGGACGGCAAAGGACTTTCCTCCGCCTCTCGCTCCGCCATACGCAACATATTTCTGCTTTGCAAGCAAGAATTGTCTTTGCTTGTCATTTGGTACACCTAAATAGTTAATCTTTGTCATTCTGCGTACCTCTCTGCCTCATCTGAAAGTGCGAACATAGTCGGCTCTATGTTGTCCTTGTCCTGCTGTGCTTTGAGCCGTTCACGCTCAAGTGCAAGCCTCTCACGCTCAAGTGCGAGCCGTTCAGCCTCAAGTCTTCCGATAATGCCGTGTAGACTCTGTTTGACTTCTACGGCATCTTTCAACGCTCTTGACAAACTTTGCAGGTCTTTAGTCTGCATTGGTGGAATGACATCATAGCCGTTTGATTCCTCGCCTTCTCGCCTCAAAAAATCAAGAATTAAGTCATCCATCTTATCTGAGGCTTTAATAAGTTTCGTCATTTTGTTGACTTTTTGCTTTTCAATCTGTTCAGTAGCTTTTTTGTAGACATTTTGTGTCAGTTTTTGTCTTTTCTCACGCAGACCGTATCTATCCAAGTGTTCATGCAGAGTTGACTCTGCCATTCCATACTTACGGATGATGTCGACAGGTTCAGAGCCGTTGATATACTCATTGTCAATCACTTCCCAATTGTATTTTTTTGGCATTGTCACACCTCTTTTTCGCTTATAATGTTTAAATTAATACTATAATAAGCGAAAAAAATTTCTCTAACCATACGCACAGGACAGACAGCGGACAAACTCCAAAAAATATTTTTTCAAAAAAATTCAAAAAAGCATTAACAACACGAAATCCGTGTAGTATATTATAATCAACAAATCAAAACACAAGGAAACATCCACAGACAAAAAAGGAGAAAACACTATGAGAATTAGAACATTTAATGACTTCGAGAATCTTAAAAAAGGAGCGTGGCTCGAAGATGGAAGCGGAATATATGAGGTGGTCGCCACTTACAACGAATTTAATGAGTGTATTGGTCTTGCAGAAGTAATATTTAAAGATGATGAAAGTGATGAATACACGCTTGGCACGAAGAATCCAAATGTAACTTTTTCTGATGTAAGGGGCGTTGAAATTATCGCTTAATCGCAGAGTGACCGACCTTCGGGTCGGGTAATGCGGACGGTCACAATCCCGATAGGCACGCAAAATAAAAAAAACAAAAAGGAGAAAACATTTTATGACAATCAAAGAGGCACGCATTAAGGCAGGATTGACACAGCGAGCAATGACGGATTTGTTACTTATTCCGTATCGCACAGTACAAGATTGGGAGTCGGGAAAACATAACCCACCGATTTATGTTGAAAAGTTAGTTATTGATAAACTTCTGCAAATTGCAGAACAGTCAGCAGAACAGTCATAAAAAAACAAAAAAGGCACACCGTTTATGGTGTGCCTTTCCTGCATAGGTAAATAGTAAATATATAGGAAATTATGAAGACAATTTAAACAGCACGCAATTTTTGCGTGTTGATACTCAGGCAAGATGACCTCGCACACTATGACAAGGACGAGGTCATCTTTACGGAAGAAAGGATAAAAAAACTAATCTACCACAGTAGAAATTAAAAAAACAAACTTCCGCACTTATATAATACTACTTTTTAGGCTTGCAGTCAAGCTTTTTGTACGGCGGATGAGGGGGATTTTTTTGCAATTATGTGTTTGTTATTTCGTTATGCAGTTTGTTTAATCGCTGAATTTATTCTTTCCTCAGCAATTTTGTAATACTTTTTGTCAAGCTCAACACCGATAAAATTGCGGTTTGTATTTATGCAGGCAACACCTGTTGTTCCGCTTCCCATAAACGGATCTAAAACAGTGTAATTTTCTTTTGAACTGTTTCGGATTATTTTTTCAGTAATGTAAAGAGGTTTAATGGTTGGATGTTTCCACATTTTTTTGTCCTTTAGGTTTGAAACGCTTAAATAATATGTTTTTGCATCCTCGTAACTGTGGGGAAAGCACTTACCTTTTCCTTTTCTGAAATAAAGTAAATATTCAGTATCGCTTAAATATTTATTTGAATAGGTCGGTAAAGCATTCGTTTTGTGCCAACAAATAATATCAAATTTGCATTTAAGTTGCCCGACATAAAATTTTAAATAATCATATATTTGTGCTTTATTGCACCAAAAATAAGCATTGATTTCTTTCATAACTCGCAAAAATTCTTGTCCGAAAAGTTCAATATCATACCCATTAATTATTTTTGCTTTCTCGACATCCGCTAAAGATTCACTTAATTTCATTTTCTTGTTTACAGTTCCACCCCCCTTTGTGTTTAACACATAAGGCGGATCTGTCAGTAACAGGTCAACGCTGTTATCGGGAATGTTTTTCATTAATTCAAGGCAGTCACCCTGATATAAATTTACCATTTTCGTAACCCCAATTCTTCATTTATGATATCCGCACCGCCACATAAAATTTGCAACGGTGCGAAATATTTAACATCAGCCAAGTGCCTTTTTGGCATTTGCAATTTTCTTATCTTTAGCCCAATTGCAATCATTGATAAGATGATAGATAGCATTGATTGTCTTCTCACCTACAATGCCATCAACTGTGACCTTACCTGCTCTCTGTGCCTCTTTAACAGCTTTAAGAGTGCCGTCACCGAAACCGTTCGAGTTATCGACCTTAGTCTTGATAATTTTCATGTTGTACAAAGTAATCAACTGCTTCTTAAAAGCAAGTGTTGCCGTATTGTGTGCGCCGTACTTAATCATTTCTTCCTTCACCTCTGACTTTGATTTGATAATGTTTTTATTAATGATGACATCCGTGTCAACATTACCGCTGATACCGCTGATTCTGCCGTTATCGGCATTTTGCCAGATATCACAGCTTTTACTTGGGGATGATGACCACTGTGCAAGCCAAATACTGTACTTACTTCTGAGCCTTTCATAATCAAGGTGATTGTTGAGCCAGTTAAGATTACTGTACACTCCTGCACGGTAACCACCCGATTTGATAGCATCACAAAAAGCAATTGCAATGTTTGTCAGAGCCGACATACCGAGCCTTGTCTGACCGCTCTCTTCAAGGTCATAATATACAGGCAATTCAAGCGTTTTACCCTTAATGCACGCAAGGCATACCTTAGCCTCCTGCTTTGCCTCTGCAACAGAGTATGCGTAAGAGTACCAATATACTCCGACCGCAAGACCTACCTTCTTAGCGTTCCTGTAATGCGTTTCAAATTCAGAGTCTTTCTGATAGATTTCCTTGCCGAATCCTGCACGGATAATCACGGCATCAATACCGCTGTTTTTTACTTTGGTGTAGTCAACTCCCGTCTGACAATAGCTGACATCAATTGCAGTTACTTTCATTATTTTCCTCGCTTTCTGAAAGTTCTATACCTTCAACTGTTGCTCTCAAATTAAGCACATTAAGGTAGTGTTTCATATTCACAAACTGTTCGTACAGCAATTCATAAGAGCATTTTGGTTTAAAAGGTAATGTACCCGCTTTATAAGAATCAAGCATTTTCATAAGTCCTCTTAATCTTATAAGCAACTGTTCATACTCTGCTCTGAATCTTTCTTTATAATCTTCGCTTGTCATACCTTTGATTGTATCAGATAATTTCACGATTTATCCCTCGCTTTCTTAGCTTTCTTCGGTTACTTCGGGCAGACCTGCAATGCTTGTCAACACAGACAATACACCTGCAAGCAGAGATGCCGAGCCTACCGCAACCCAATTAACATCTGTCATCACGGCAGACACACCAATTGTTGCAATAGCAGTCTGAGCAACAGTCTTAATCGCTCTGATTGCCGTAGCTTTCGCCCAATTTTTGGTGAAAATTTTTTTCATTTTCAATCTTTCCTTTCGCTGATTTTTTCGAGGTCATCAATGCGATGATTTGCGACCTTGATTTCTTCGTCAACAACAGCGTTGTGCTGTTCGATTTTGTATGTTCTCTCAATCAGATTGTTGTGCTTTTCAACCTTTTCTTCAAGCTTTGAAATCCTGTAGCTTGACATACGATTGCTCGCCAACACACCGCAGAGAGAGCCTATAACCGTGCCTGTGAGGGACACAAGCGACACGATAACTTCGGGGTTCAATTCCATCACTTCGCTTTCGTTATGTTACCTTGTGAGTGACTTAATTATGTGCTTTTTTTCATTGAAATACTAACCTCAAAAAATAAACTTTCAAACATATACTTTTTGAGATGGATGTGTTATAATTAAATTAGCAGGAGTCCTTTTCCTGTTGTGATTTTCATTGTTTGTCATCGTCTGATGACTCGGACGGACAGAGGTTGTCCGATGACTTGTTTGCGTGACTTCGGCAGGGCATTCGACAACGCCATCTATCGGTGTGTTTCAATTGTGGATGTTGAAACACAACAACAATTAACAGGCTGTCCGTCCTGCCTTTCTACAACTACCTTCTTGATATAAATGCAATACTCTCACCCTCCTATGGCAGAACAAAAAGAGCATCTCGTTTTGAGATGCTCTTTTTGCTTTATCTGCGATTTTTATTTTTCCTTAGATTGCGACTTATAATACTGCTTGCAAGAGCGTTCTGTGATTCGATATGCTCCCATATGTAATTATTTTTCTTCCGTACATCCTCTTTGAATGCTTTGTACTTTTCACAATTACTATGACATCTTAAATGCCTCTCTGAGCAGTTATAACAGCAGTTATTTACCTGTTGAGCCAAAGCCACCATCGCCTCTTTCTGTGTCATCCAGAGTATCTTCTACTTTGAAAAAGGCTGTTATATACGGAATAAACATTATCTGACTAATCTTATCCCCTGCGGTGATACGATAATCTGTACCGCTGTTATTGTACAGCTTAACACCGATAGAGCCTGTGTAATCAGGGTCAATCAATCCTGTTGAGGTGATACCGTGTTTAATATTTAATCCGCTTTTGGATATCAGCACTCCTGCAACATCAATCGGAATCTGAATGTGTACTCCGCTATCGATAAATACACTTCTGTGAGCAGGTACAACTACATCAATCGGCGAACAGATGTCATATCCAACATCTGTTGCGTGTGCCTTTTTAGGCATTTTTGCACCGTCATCAAGCATAATTTTCATTACTGATTTCATCATTTGCTATCATTCTCCTTTAAAATTCCATCTTTTGTAAAAGTGCGTCCGCACTCTCCGCATTTTACACATACAATTCCGTAACTGTCTGGATTTTTGCATTCGTCACTAACATAACAATCTGCAAAAAAGTTCTTTTCATCGTAATCCTTAAATTGTTCAAGCTCCTTTTCCACACGATACGGTTCAAAATCTATTATTTCGCCCTTAATCTCTCTCGCCGTCAATCCGTATCACGCTCCTCCTCGTCAAGCATACCAAGTTCCTGCCCCAACGCAACAACAGCGTTTACAATCAAATGCAAATCCTTACCTTTGATGTTACACATACTAAAGCAAACATCGCCCTCATCGTTATCAAGTTTACCAAAATCAATAACAAGTCCCTTTGTAATCGTCTTGCTTTCATTGTTATCGTAATTAACGGTAATGTTTTTAATATTTTTCATTCTTCTACCTCACTTTCTTCACGCTGATTCCACGCTCTTACGGCATCCTCTGCTGAATCGAAGTTTTTTTCAACTGCACCAAATAAATAACATTTGTATTCGTGTGGGCAATAGATTTCGTAATTATAGAAACCTGTCGAATATTTGAGCATTCGCACTTCTGCATCATAGCCACAAAACGGACAAGGCTTAAGTTTTTCCATCCCAGTTATTTTGATTTTATTTTTTAGTATCATCTTTATTCCTTTCTAATGTTAAAATCTTTATTCCATAGCTTTATAGCATTTTCGGGTGTATCAAAAATACAAAACAAGATTTTGCAATTCATACATCTGATTTTTGTTTCGTCACGGTTCGTCAAGTATCCATGTACAAGGTCATTACTGCCACACTTCGGGCAAGGTTTGAGTTTTAGTTCAGACATTGTTTTCACGCTCCTTTTTTTCAATCCTTATCTATTATCTTCATATCCGTTTTGCACCGCAGTAGGGACAATATGGATACAAATCAAAGCCCTCGTAAAAAGTGAAAAAATTTTTACACTCAGAACATAAATAATTTATATAGCCGACACCCCCACTGTCGTGTTCCCACTTTCCGTGCCTGATTTCTTCCATTTCACACACCGTAGCATGATTGGGTTTACTACCGTCAACTTCGATAATATGCTTAACTGTTTCGGCATTTCGTTTTGAATTAAAGTATATCGTGTTTACACTACCGTCTGCGAACGGTATATCCAAAGCATAGTCACCGCAAAAATCACGGATTTTTAATTCTTTTTCAATCATCGCTCTTCACCAATCCTCTCCGTCAAAACTTAATTGCCCAGGCAAAACACCATCCTGCATCCACCAGTGATAAACCTCAAGTCCATTAGCGTGTTGTGTAGCTTTGCCTCTTTGCTTTCTCATTTCAAGCATCTTGTTGAATGCTCTTATATACAAATTTCGGTACTTGGGATATCGTGCAAATTCCGCAAATCTCTTCTTTTTACCTGCCAACGGACAGCCGATGCATCCAACACGATTAAATCCACAATTGTATAACGGATTAAGAATAAGATGCTCTTGGTTGATGTACTCCTTAACATCATTATCCGACCAATCGCAAATAGGGTTGAATATTATTTTTCCCTGCAACTGACAATGTTCAACTATCTGCCTCTTATCGTCATTGTCATTGTTAAGGATAATTCTATCGGAAGGATTAGGAGTATAGGTTTCAATAACTCCTTTCGACTGTCTTTTCGTGCTTTCCGCTCTCCGCACCCCTGTGACGAGGGCACGATTCTTACCGCCTGCTTCTTTCAGAATTGCACAACAATATCTTACTAACCTTGTGGGTGGAATACCTTTTTGCACTATCAGTGACCACATAGATGTCGGCTTGCCCTTGTATCTTGGCATATCAATGTTGCATTTTATTCCTTTAGATTCCAACTCCTTAAATTTATTGCGTATGTGGTAAACTGTTTCGGGAGCATCAGCCGTTGTGTGACTATGTTGAGCTTCAAAGTCTATACCCGATTTAATCGCTAAATCTAAAATAATGTCGCTATCTTTGCCACCTGAGTAACAAAGCATAAGCGGTTTTTTATAATAGCGTTTACTTATTTCTGCTCCGTCACGAAGTCGCATTATAGCAACCTTTTCTAAGTCCATTACTCTTCACCGTCCTCAATAGGCTGATTCCAGCATTCAATGCAGTTTTTTCTACAATCTTGATTATCTGTCACCCCTAACTCATACGGACAGATACCACTTGGTATTCCGTCTCCGTTGACTTCGGCATTTGGATAATGACTTAGAAATTCGGTTAAGTAGGTTTTCCCTGGGTGTTCGTCACTCCACCGCTGAACAACTTCTATTGCTTTTTTAGGATAAAGCATTTCAAAATCTGTACAGCATATTCCGTCACCGTTGTTATAACTACTCAAGAGACAGTTTGTACATTCCACTTTGCATACTCCTGACTCTGTTGTTTTAGACATCCTCTTTTTCTCAGCAAGATAGTTCTCAGTCTTGAAACAATCAATCATTATTAATCTTCCTTTCCCAATCCTTTTTCATTGCCTTGCGTTTTTTTGGACAATCCTTCCAATTGCGATTTTTTCGTTTCCAACGGAAAGAAAAGAGCTTATAGCGTAAGCCTTTGTATTTGATACCGTGATACATTATTTCACCACCTTAAAATCAATAATATTTTCGTACCAATTTAAGATATGGATACGAAAGCCGATAACCGTTAATTCGTAGGTTTCGCCCTTCTTCAAAGCACCGTAAACATCAGACGAGTTGAATTTCCCTCTGAATAATGTATCTGTATCCTCAAAAACATAAGTCTTACCGTTTTCATCCTCACCGTAAATAAGATATTTACTGTCGATGCTATCTTCGGCAACCTGTGTTGTCACACGCTCTTTATCGGTGATTGTTACGGTGTATGTGTGGTCATTGCTGAAATTTATCACAGGAACAGCAATAACTGCGATAACAACTAATGCGATTGCTGTTAAGCAACCTAACAAACTTCTATTTGACATTTTCTTTCTGCCACTCCTTGTATTTTCTGTATAGATATGGTCTTGCTGTTTTCAACATCATTTCCATATGTTTTTGGCTTGCAATAGGGTTATATTCTTTTTGCAGGTCTGCGTTATCCATTGCATCTAACGCTTTTTTGATTTTTTCAGAGTCTATCATTTTTCAAGACTATATCCTGCCAGTTCAGCTACATATGACTTAATATCCTTGAGTTCTGATAAGATAGCCTCCGCTGTTGATTCTGTATTTTCCGCTGTCGGCTTTTTCTCATCGGCTCTTAAATTCCATACTTTCTCTGCTAAATATGGCACATACATAGGCGGTGCTACTTTGAAAGTAATAAAATAATTACAACCCCTGCAAGCAATTTTCACCTCGTTCTGAGTCGGGTTGTATCCTGAGATTAAGTCCGTGTTACCACAAAACGGACAACCCTTCTGCAAGTTCAAGATTGGTTTTTCTTCTTTACTCATTTATTTCCACCTCCTTGTAAAACTCATATCTGTTATCTTTATTGTCATGCTTAAAAACTTTTACAAGGCTATCTACAGTCATCTTATTTACCAATTTAACATCGTTTATTGCCTTGTTGAACAAAAAGACAGATTCCCCACTCTTGATTTCATCAAGCACATCAGAACTACAAACTGCTTCATACCTTCTCATTTAATCTACCTCAATTTCTGTATGTAAATAACTTCCGCTGTCAATTGTATTTTTCAGCTTTTTGCCATAATCAATACCGTGATGCTTGAGAGCCATAATCTTGTCAAACTCTCTGTGCATCTTAATTGAGCCATACTCGACATTATCCTTGTATTCTTCGGTGTACTGCTCTGCATCATCTTTCATCTTGTGAATGTAATGAAGAGCCTCAATGTTAAGCTGATACAATCTTTTTGCACCAAAACCAAAATAATGATTGAGTATAACCGATGCCAACTCAAGACCGTAGCCAATGCCTACATCGAAGATTTCGCCCTTCTGACGGCCATTGTACTGCTTGTTGCGTGCTTTCCAATTAGCTTTCATTTGCGATTCTCCTTTCTGCGAAGAGAGAAAAACGCATAAATCGGTGCAACAAAGATATAGGCTAACAGCACAATAAATCTGTAAGCAGGGCTATCAATGGCGGTCACCGCTATTATAGCGGTGATGCCGAGGAACAGAGAGCCTCTCTCAAGAACCCACATAAGTGTTGACTTTAACGCTGATAAGATAGCAATTGTAAATCCTGTTGAATATCTGTACACAGATGTGTCAGATATCCTGTTGAGCATTCTTTTCATTGTTTACACCTCTTTTATAAAATCAAAAAGAGAATTGTCAACCATATGGTTGATGACTTTAGCAAGTTTTTTAGCATAGCCTGTATATCCCTCTTTTTTTGCAACAACGATAGATGTGGCAACAGCTGAGATTGTCAACGACATCAATTCAAGTTCTGAGTCGATATTTTCAATGTCGCTTATAGCCTCATTGTCATTAACTTTCTTGACGATGAGAAACGGTTTTGATTCTCTGTTGAGATTCATCTTGAGCGGATTCTTATTCTTCATCTTTTTCATCTTTTTCTCCTTTCTCGGTTTCGTGTTTTGATTTTGCCTCAAGGTCATTAATCAGTTCCTTGAAGGCATCTTTAAGCATCTCTGTTGCAACATCTTCTTCCGAAGTGAAATGTTCTCCGTTTAATGCTCTGTCGACAGCCGTCTGAATGTGTCTGTTGAGTATCTTGCTATTCTTTGAAACACCGCACTTCTCATAACACTTCTTAACGCTGATAATTAATTCATTGATAGCTATTATAAGTTCTGCTCCTGACAAACTGTGGATTTCTACCTCACAGTTATCATTGCTGTCAAATGTGATTCTTAATTGATTTTTCATTGTTTTTCTCCTTCTAAATTATTTTTTGAAATAACCGTAAAGGTTATTAATGTCAAGACTAAACTGCTTTGCAAGGTTATAGATGAATTTCCTTGCAGGAAGGACACCATCGTGCCTTACCTTACCGAGTGATGTTGTCGAGCATTCAAGTACCTTTGCCAAGTCAACATCAGACATCATATTTTCTTCGTATATGTAGTGCAAGATATCACCAAGCGATATATATCCTGCCCTGTACTCATCAAACTTGTTCACATCGTCAATACAGAGAAGATATGACGGTGTAACTTTGAGTGCGTATGTGATGTCCTGCATCGTAAGATATGGCAGGTTAAGTTGATATCCTCGACCAAGAAACTTGTAAAAATTAATGCCAGTCAGATTGTATGCCGACATTATCGACTGAAAACGATTAAACACACTTTTCTTTAGTCTTGCCTGTGCCTTGAGTGCATCGAATGTCGGTATCTTAACATCGCCCTTGCACTTCTCGAACATCAACTGTTCTTTGGATATTGATTCGTTATTTTCTAAACTGCCCAAGTTTTCGTCTCCTTTGTAACTTCTTTGATTTGGATTCCGTGAAAGTAAAGCATCAGCTTTCGCTTTATCTTGTAGACATCCGTTCGTAATCCTTTGACATCTTCCACAATCGTCTGAGAGCCTTTCTCGTAAACGAAATCGGCAAGGTATGTAATTTCCCTCTCGATTGTTTTTTGTGTCTTAGAATCCTTCTGAGAGGGCAAGAGGACATATTTTACTTGCCTTTGTAGGTTTGATATGACTTTCTGCTGTTCAAGAGCCTTGAGATACTTGTATCTCTCACACTCAAGCATACTGTCAAAGGTTTCTCCCCAACAACGGACTTTACGGTTGTTGTATTTGCTTTGCATTGTATCCACACCTCATTCCGTTTAGATGCGTTTGTGCGTATTTGCAGTTCCGCTGACAGCAGTACATACACACAAACGCTCCTGATTTACTGAATTTACATCTCTGAATTGTCGCAGAATAAAACTCTCTGCCACATTTCACACACCGTAGATTTTTCATCTTTTTTTCGTTGAAGGTTTTTCTTCGGGATATTTTTCATCAATCAATGCGATGTAGTATTTGCATCGCTTGAAACAGCGGTTGCAAAACTTGTTTTTGTGTTCTGCTTTGAACGCTCGCAAGTGAAAGCCGTGTACATCGGTCTGACCGATAATCCCTTCGCAGGTAATCGTGTTGATTGTTTCCGTCAAATAGAACGGACATTGTGCGTTGACCGCATCCCAGTTAGTTGGCATTTTCAAATTTCCTTTCGTGAGAAATTTGTGACTCCTATTTTTTCGCTACGCAAAATCTTCCAACAGATTTATTTTTTCGAGGTCTTCGATGTTGTACGATGGTTTAGTCTGTTCAACATTGAAGACTGACGATGACTGATTGAGGTAACTTTCAAACTTGTTGCTGAATAGCGTTTGCGGTCGGAGGAATTTCGACATCTGCGAGTCATTGCCCCAGTCAGCAACCTTGTTGTCGATTACTTTTTTGAAGTCCTCAAGACTGAAACCTTGATTGAGCCTTGCGACAATCAACCGTTGTGTTTCAGTTGACGAGTTCTTGTATTTTGTTCCGCACTTTCTGTTGAGGTAATCGACAACAGATTTCACGGTATTGAGGTTGCTCGACAATATATCTTTATTTCTTTTATTTCCCTTATTTATTTCTTTATTTATTTCTTTTGCGTATGCACTTCGGTTTTGTTTTGGTTTTGTTTCGGCTTTGTTTTGGTTTTGTCTCGGCTTTGTTTCGGTTTCGAAACCGCCAAATTCCGCATTGCTATGCGGTGTTTCGCCGTCTGCGTTACAACACTCTTGATTGTCGGTAGACTGTGCTGTATCAGTACAATAATTGACATTTTCTTGTGAGGGTGTTGTATGCGGTTTGGTTCGCAATTCCTCAAAAGTCAAGGAAATAAGCCGTCCTCGCCTGTCCGACTTCATTTTTATGTAACCGACCTTCTCAAAGAGTTTCAATGCCTTGTCAACCTTAGTTTCGGACACTCCGATTGCCTCTGAAATCTTTCTTCGAGTTGTGAAAATTTGGTCTTTATGTACTGTCAAAACTTCATTCTTGATGATGACTTGCGTGTCAAAATAATTGACATTGAACATCAAATAAGACCATACCGACCAGTAGTCACGGTCACCGTTCAGCACTCCGTCTGAGTACATCCATCGAGGAAAAATAATGAATCCTTCAACCACCGTATATCACCTCATTCCTTGCCGTATTTTGCCCTGTGCCGTCATAATCTGAGAAAGTAATATAATTACATTCCTCGGAAAAAACTTCCGTCTTAAACGAATTTTCGCCATTCTTTCGTTTATACCTTCTTTGCATCAGTTTCCCTACGATAAAAACCTCTGTGCCTTTACCCATCAGTTCGTGAGATTCGGCATCTTTGCCTTTCATAAAGCAGTCAAAAAAGCTTGTTGAATTGATGCCGTTTACGGCTATACTAAAACGGAGTATAGCCGTTCCTTTTTTCGTATAAGTCAATTCGGGATGATGGGTTGTCCGTCCTTGTAACACTACTCTGTTAAGCATTAGGATGCCTTTCTGCCTTCACGCAATTGGAGCATTTACCGTATTGCTTAATGATTACATCGGCAGGAATGTAACCGCTACCGTCTTTCGCTTTGGCAGGCTGTACAGGCTTTCCACATACAGGGCATATAATTACATTACTTGCCTGTTTTGGTGGCTGTACAGGCTTTGTAGGCTGTTTTTGTGCCTTTGGTGGTGCTGTGTACTCTTTACTGTTATTAAGAGTGTCAGAGTCCTTTGTGTCATCAATGCAAAAGAGTCCGTTCAGAGCATATTTCCTTGCATATGATGAGCTTGCCCCCGTCACTTGAGAACCGTCCATACCTTTTTTATTTTCCTCTTCTCTTGCAAATGCAGAAGTAGTGATTTGTTCGCCACTTTCGGTATCAATAAAATGGGCGGTTGCTTTAACATAAAAACGATTGTTGATATTGATAATTTCATCATCAAGTAATACAGTTGCACCGTATTTTGTCATTAGAGGTTTTAAAGTCTCTAATATATCTTCACAGTTTCGATAATTGTATTTGCCAAAATTGTTATACTGTGATTTCGGGGCTTTTAATTCCGCCTGAATTAAAAGCAGTTTGGGGTAAATTGACATTTTTCACACCTTACTTGATTTGAAGATTTTCGTTGACAACAAGCATCGCACCTTCAAGCGTGTTTTCCTCGTTTTCTTTAAGGAATTTTTTGATTGCGGTTTTGTCAGGAGAAGTCTTAACTGTTGTTTTGGTAACAATGAATTTTTCAGGAATTTTGCTTTCATCGGTAATCCGAATCGACTCTGATTTTCTCAATGATAAAGCAAATGTACCTGCCGTTGCTTTACGGCTCTTCGTAGTTGCAAGATACTCGGTAACTGCTTTCGTGAGCCTGTTGATAGCTTTCTGCGTGCGTTCCTTAGCTGACTTGAGTCTTTCGATTTCTCTGTCGATATTATCGGAGTCATACTCAAAAGATTTGATTACCTTGCAGTAATCTTCAAGCTTGTCCTGCACTCCAATACCCTCAAGAGTATCATTGACAGCATCTTCGGGAATATCGCCATCCTCAAACAACTGCATTAACTGTTTTGCCGTTTCGGTCATTTCATACAAATTCATAGTTTTTTGCTCCTTTTTTTATTCGCCTGAAACTGAAATTACAAGCCTTGATTTTACTGTGTCTTGTATTTCATCTTTTCGTCTGGTACTGTAAATTTCCGTAGTCAAGCACGATACTTCTTTGTGAAAATAAAGTGGTGAGTTATATATATTACTGCGGTAATAGTTTGTACAAATTGTTTTACCCGTCCTTGCTCCTTCAATTTTCCAATCGGTCAAATAGTATCTTTTAACAAGTCCCATAACCTGACCGACTGTGAGTTTATTTTCGCCCATACTCACACCACCAATCGTAGAAAGCCTCTAAGTCATTGAAAGCCCAATCTCTTGCGTTTTCACATATCAAATCAGTGTTATAGGCAACACTATCGCTATTAAGGGCAGACAATATTTGTAAATATAAGTAATGTATTGCAATTTGCTGAACATCAAGGCTGTAATCAAAATTTATACAAAAAACCCATTGTACAACAATATTTTCGCAATACAACTCGGGATAATCTAAGTGCGCCGTTGATTTTGACTTACTTTCGGTTTCAACAAAGTATTTGATATATTCTGCAATTTTCGCATTTGGTATGCTTTTGCAAAAACATTCATTACACATTCCGTCAAATAATTTGTGAAACGGAAAATCTTCCTTTGCATCTTCAAGACCGCAGTCATCGCATACAAGAATAGGATATATATTCCAGTCTTTGCATTTCGGACATTTTGTCGGTTCTTCGTTGTCATACCAAGTATGACCGCAGTTACTGCAACCGTACTTATCCATTGCCCTCACCGCCTTTCAATCTGTCATACTCAGCCTTGCTGATGATAACAGCCTCTTCATTAAGACTGTCAAGAAATTCTTTTTCCGTCATAGTGTGTTTCATCCTTCCTTTATTTTTTAATGTCGCAGATAAAAACTGCACCTACGGTAAGCACAACACATAACATAAGAAATGCGTACATCGGCTCACCTCGCAAGCAGTTTAGCAATTGATGTTTTTGGATAGCCACCGACAATCTTGATGTCTTCAAAATTGTTGTAAATGAAGAATCGGCTCTTACCGAGGAAATCCGCAAAATCTTTCTGCGAGATAAGTTCTCTGTTTGGGAATCTCTCATCGAGCCTATCAAGGATTGAACGGTAAGTTTCTTTCTCTCGTGCCATTACTTGCTCACCTCACTCTCTTTGACTGCATAGCCAAGTTTGAATGCTGTCATAACGAGAGCCATCTTATCTGCGGATGCACCTTTCTTTTTTGCCTCATCAATGATTTTTGCGAATTCTTCGGCATCCTTTTCACGCTGAGTAACATTCTCAACGAGTTTTTCTATATTGTTTTCGCTTTTTGTGCATTTTTCTTTCACCTTGCGTGTTCTCCTTTCTGATTTTGTGTTTATTTGTGATTATTTTGTGACTGTACCCACATTATATACCTTATAAATGTGACTGTCAACAGTTTTTTGAAAAATTTTTAAAAATATTTTTGATGTAATTGTGTTGACATACACATTTTTTAGTTTTATAATAGATTGCAGAAAGGAGGGAATAAAATGAGTAGTGTTCCTGAACGGATTAAGATAGTTAGGAAAGCAAACAAATTAAGTCAGGAGAAATTCGGAAGTCAATTAGGCGTGTCAAGAGATGTAATTACAAGTTATGAAGTTGGCAGAGTCGAACCGAAAGAATCTTTTTTACTTCTTGTATGCAAACAGTTTGAAATTAATTATGACTGGTTGCTGTATGGTGACGGTGAAATGAAGATGGAATCTGATGACTCAATCATCACAGCGATTAAAGGCAGATACGCAATTGATGACCTTGACGAAAAGTTAATCAGAGAATATCTTGAATTGACACCTGAGCAAAGAACCGCAATCAAAGATTACTTCAAAAAAGTTTTCGGGTAACAAAAAAGGTGGGTAGGAAAAATCCTACTCACCTTTTTAATTTGCCTGTAACTTGCTTTTCACGGTAATAATCGTAGTAAAACGGCTTATTTACTGCGTTTTTTAACTTGCTTTTTAAACTGGTGTAAATCGACCAGTTTAAATATGCTCAATTATTACTTTGGTTATTAGATTGTAAATGAACTTCAAAAGATGTTCATCCTCAATGTTGTTGATAAGTGCTATAATTTTTGACTTTGTATTCATAAATTTTACTCCTTCGTGTTGACAAATGTTGTTGCGTGTAGTTATAATAATTATTAAGGCAGATGCTATACTATTATTAGTATAGCCGAAAGGAGATAAAAAACTATGAAAAAAGAAAGAAAACATTCAGGATGGTTTTGGGTGGTTGTTATAGGTGGCATTGTGTTTTTATCACTAATTGAAAAACCGCTATCAATATCAATAATGTCGAATGCTAATCCATATGATGCAAGTTCTGCACTTTGTGCAAGTGTGCTTGAAACAATTGTTATGATTGTTTTCGCTTTTTTAACTCTCTTCATTGCAAGACGAGTTGATGCTCACTTCGGCTATCCAAAAGAAAACGGAGATGCCGAAAATGAAAATAGCAACGATAAAATGCAAGAAATGCAAGAAAGAGATTCCGACCAATAGCAAGTTTTGCTGTTGGTGTGGTAAGAAAATTGAAAAGAAGTCCGAAAAGCGAGCCGATGGAAGATACGAAAAGTCAATAACCATTAATGGTAAACGAAAAACCTTCTACGGTAAGACTAAAGCCGAGTTAAATAAAAAAATCCTGCTATTTCAGCAGGAAGTTGAGGAAAGTCAAAAGCTTGGTGTATTGTTGATAGATTATAAAGAGGAATATCTACCGACATTATCTGAGTCAACGCAAAACGGATACTCTCACGCACTTAGAGTTCTCGGAGAGGCTTTTTCAGAGGTTATGGTCGCAAATATCAAACCATCTGATATACAACGGTGTATTGACAGTTTACCACAATCATACACTACAAAAACCAAAAGAAACCACCTTGCGGTCTTTTCGAGTGTCTTTTCTTATGCCATTAGAAAAGGTGACTTTGGCATCGAAAGCAATCCCTGTGATTATATCCAAGCGAAAGGGAAGAAGTCAACAAAGCGTAGAATTGCGACAGAGGAAGAAATAAGAATAATATTCGATAATGTTGATAAGCCTTTTGGGTTGTTTGCATTGTTCATCTTAATGACTGGATGCAGACGAGGCGAGGCATTAGCTGTGTGCTATGAAGACATTGATAGAGATACTAATACACTTCATATCACCAAAAGTTTGTCTTGGAAGGGAAATCGACCTTTTTTCAAAGTTCCAAAAACCGACTCAGGTATCAGAGATATATATATTCCCGAACAGCTTATGTTGCACATTCCAAAGAAGAAAAAAGGTTATCTGTTTACAGATAAAGACGGTAAATTACTTTCCGAATCTCATTACAAGAAGATATGGGATGCATATTGTGTCAATGTGGGATTAAGGCAGTATGCTACCGATAATAACCTTACTGTTATTTCGGCTCATTGTCTGAGGCACAATTACGCTACACTTCTGAACGAGGCAGGAATTGATATTACACAAGCTAAGAGATTGCTCGGGCACGCAAACGAGGCAACAACGAAGGATGTTTACACCGATATCAGCAACAGACGAGCAAAAGAAAATAATCAAAAAATCATGCGAAAAATTGATGAAGAGTTATCGCATATAATAGCAGTATGATAATTTTTTCGTCAATGTTTCGTCATAAGCACCGAAACATCAGTATTTAAGCCATTTTTATTAGGGTTCGAGTCCCTGTTGGCGCACCAAAAAAGAAAGTACTCAAACGGGTACTTTCTTTTTATTTTACCGTTATGCGTGAACAGGGACTCGAAGGCGAGCGTTAAGAAAACAGTCCGGCGGACTGTTTTTAGCGAGAGCGTTGATGAATTTTTAGCTTTGAACAAGCCGCAACAAGCGAAGTAGAATAACTTAGATAGATAAAACACCTGTTGGCGCACCAAAAAAGAAAGTACTCAAACGGGTACTTTCTTTTTTTGTTTTTACTCTATCTTTTTCCAACAATACTTTTTCATAAAATCTGCAATTACGGTTATATCTTCACCCTCATAGTATTTTACAAGCAGTCTTTTAAATTCAGGCACTTCCTTTTCAGGAATCACCAGAAATCCGCCACCGTGTGAAATAAGATAGTGATTTGCAAAAATTACAGAGGCACGCTTGTTACCGTCAAGAAATATTTGTGTTTTCATACAATAAAGGCACAACTTAATTGCCGTATTGATAACTTCATCACTTTCTTCTATAATTTCACGGATTTTTTCTTTTATATCCAACTCATTAGGCAACGGTGGAACATATGAAGAACCTCCGATAGTAACCGGAACTCCTCTAATTCTTCCGCCTTCCGCAAAAAATCCTTCATTAACAACTCTTGCTATATGGCTGAGCATATAGTAATCGGAACGACTTGCTATTACATCACGATCCAAAATAAATTCCCATGCGTGTTTTAAATTCAAAATTTTCTGAACATCTGTTGCAGTCACACCGGAAATTTTACCGTTATCTATGATTTCTTCAGTTTGTGGGAATGATGTAGCAACACCCTCAAGAACAGCCTGATCATATATATTCATTTTCATATTTGCACGGGCAAACGCAATATTGTTTATAACATCAGAAGAAAGTTCATCTTCTGAATATCCCGCATTTGCAAGTTGTTTATCTATACTGCGAAGTTCTTTCCTGATTTCACGGGCTTCTCTGGCATTGCGGAGGAGCAAATTATATAATTCTTCCGTATATGCACCTACATAAGTTGATGTCTGTTTTCCTGCAACGCGCTTTCTCACATAAAGATATTTTTCATTACCTCGTTCCTTAATTTCGGGAGTTCCGTCATACGGCATTAAATTTAACCTTGCATTAAGGTCAGCACGGCTTCTTAGTAACTCTTGTATTTCATTGTATTTTGCGGCCATTATAATTCTCCTTTGGGGTACATTCTCTTGTAAAAGTATAATACAATTCTCCCCAACAGTCAATGCACCTTGGGGAACATTTTTGCATTTTAAAGCCTAATTCGTTCCCCAATAATAAATTTCAAACATATTATATCCTACTCAAGTTCTTTTATGAAATCCATTAACACCAACAAATTCCAAAACAACCCTTATCTCACAAACGGATAAGGGTTGTTTTTATTCATTAATTTTACTCTTTTTGAATTCGAGATACTTTATATAGTCAAGCACATCGCCACATTCCTCTTTTGTAAATGACTGCGGAAGAGAAACAGAGCGAATGTTGCGGTTGAACGAGAGCGGTTCGTCAATCAGACCGATGAGATAGTCAACCGACACATCAAAAAGTTTTGCAATGATTATTTTTGAATTATCATCGGGATCACTGCGGTTACATTCGTAAGATGATATTGTGTAGTGTGACACGCCCAAAAGCTCTGCAAGCTGTGCCTGCGACACGCCGTGGTCTTTGCGAAGTTCCTGTAAGCGTTCACCAATCATAATATCACCTCATATATTTAATAACTTAATTATAAGTATTTTGCGAATTTTTGTTTAAAATTATGAGAAATTTTAGATTTTTAATTGACAAGTGTGAAAATCTGCATTATAATTCTCATATAAGCTGTGAATTTTCACAGTAATTAAGGAGGAACGGAAAATGAAAAAGAAAATCGCAATTATACTCGCCATATTAACTTTGACATCAATTACAGCTTGCGGACAATCAAACGGCAATAACTCATCTTCAAAAACAGAAAGTTCATATTCATCTTATGATAATTCTAAATCAGAAAAATCCAGTCATAAAGAAAGCACCTCAAATACAGAGGATACAACTGTAGTTGAAGAAACAACAAAGAAACCCGAATCTTCATCAACAAAAAAGGATGTTTCAACGCTTGATGGCATTGAAGCTGCAGTAAGTGAGGATGTAGAAAATACGATTTCTGGGTTAGAAAAAGAATTTGACTCGCTTAAATCAGAAATTGATACATATGATAAATATTTACAAAATACATCTGAAATTGAAGATTTCTATAATAAAATAGTTAAGACAAACGAAGATGTTTGTATCAGACTATATGAATACGCATTAGAATATGCAAACATTGTTGTCAATTCAAATTCAGACTCATACGATAAATATGATGATCTTAAAGGCATTTACGATTGTATTTATGATGATGCAGGAAAAGATATCTATAACGGAATATACGACGGTGTCCTAAAGGATATGTATAAGGCTTTCTACGAGGGAGTTCTTGACGATTCCCCTGATGATGACGGGTATAGTAAATGGTCAGACACTTGTTCTCAGGAATATGATTGGTACTCAGATGCTTGTTCCGATACCTATGATTTTTATTCTGACACTTCTTCAGATATATATGATTTTTACTCAGATGTAGGAAGTGCAATATATAAAGACGACATGAGCAAAGCACAAAAACGCATCGATAAATTTGAAGCAAAAATAGAAAAGCTGAAAAACAATAAGTAATTGTTTTTATATTAAAAATACGATTTGTGAATTAAACAACAGGCTGTACGCAATTTTGTACAGCCTGTTGTTTTGTGTAGGTATTAAAATATAGCGGCGAACACGGTTCTCCACTACTAAACATCGGTAACTTACTGACATCTATATAATTTTATTTTACATAAATTCTGTGTCTTTACTTGCGTGTGTCCGATTAACCTCGCTATATTTTCTGTTTTTCAATTTTTAACTTAATTTGAATCAATGTCCGTTCTCCGTAATTCTGATTGCGACGGCGGTGACATCGTCCTCACGGTCGGCCTTACGGTGCTTTACTGCCTCGTCAACAACAGCCTTTGCAAGATCCTGGGTACTGCCCTCATTCCATGTGCGAATAAGCTTTTCGAGCCATTTGTCATCGCCCGTAATTACACCGTCTGATACCATAACAATCATATCCCCCGTTGTCAGATTTACCGTGTCGGTTGAAAATTTTATACCGTTTAGAATTCCTGCAGGGAGCGACGGCATTTCACGAACCATTACCCTGCCGTTTTTCTTTACAAATGTTACGGGTGCGCCTGCTTTTTTAAAAGTGGTTTTGCCGGTGTAGAGGTCAACACTTGTGACATCAACCGTCGAAAGCGATTCGTCCTCACTTTTCACCATGAGGGCGGAGTTCACAATCTGCAAACAGCTGTCGGCTGAAAGTCCCGCCCTTAGCAGTCTTGTCATAACAGACGCCGCCATATTGCCGTCAACGGCATGTCCAGGGAATCACTTTCTGCATTACAGCA
>ERZ779941.186-NODE-186-length-32378-cov-4.389258_pt1 | contig 32378 bp, 19 predicted proteins | sample MGYA00511952_ERZ779941 | MGnify/ENA primary metagenome ERZ779941 (study PRJEB29588, sample SAMEA2142846) | human gut metagenome | biome: human gut; feature: human-associated habitat; material: faeces | place: Denmark | collected 2008/2010 ...
TCGCGTCGCCCGTGCAGGAGATGAGCCAGAGGGGCTTCTTCGCCATGGGCGCGATGACGTTCGGGTCCCATTGCCCTGCCACGAGCATGCCTGCCGCGAATTCATCGGGATGGGTGGACATGAGCAAATAGCTGAGCATGCATCCCATCGACTGTCCCGTGGTGTAGACGCGGTCAGCATCAATGGAGTATTGCTTCTTGATGGCTTCAAGCAAGTCGATGGTAGTCTCGGCACTGGAGGTGACGCGGAAGCTGTCGTCCACCACGATCTCATCGTATTGTGGGGCAAGGACGAAACAGGGGTGTTTCGCCTGGTCCAGAGGCGAAGCCCATACCGTGGCCCCATTGCCTTGCAGGAGCGTATAGTTGTCATTCTGGTTGGCACCGCTGGCATCGTGCATGAACAATACGAGTGGGTAGTGCTTGGAACTGTCGTAGCCTTTCGGCACGAACAGGTTATAGCGCAGTGCCACTCCGGTCTTTTCATCTTTGAAGGTTAACTGTTTGAATTCTTCAGCCACAAGGACTTTGCTCTTGTCATTGGTGAGGGTAGCCCCACTTTTGTAAACCTTTCCTGTTGATGTCTTGATGGCTTTGCTTTGGGTTACGGTCGCGGTGATCGGGAAGGGGTTAGCCTCTCGCGTTGGCCTATTTCCTGCGGTGATGCCTCCAGCAGGTCCTCCTCCAGCAGTATCTTTCGCATCCTGAGGCTTGCCCTGACCCTTCTTCTTGTCTGGTCCGAAGTCTGGAGTGAGCGACACCGTTGTCTTCAACTCTATAATGACGAAATTTCCTTTTCGCGGTGCGCGCGCCTTCATTGCCTCGGTGTTTGTATAGACACGCTTGACCGTGCGCCCAGCTACGGCATAGGTCGCTGTCGTGAGACTGCTGCCGTTGACCGGTGCGTCGTATTCTATCGCCACGGCTGTCGTCTTGGCTCCATCGCCAAGCACCTCCCCAATGGCTGTCACACTCTTTACATGGCTCGTTGCTCCCCAAGAGGAAAGGGCGACGAGCAATAAACATACTGCTGATACAATCTTTTTCATAAACCTATTTTTTATAATGTAATACCAATCGTTATTGGTGCTGCTCGAACAGCCAGTCCCTGATGGCAGCAAAGCCATAGGCTACGCGCCATGTGTCGAAATGAGAACCTGACGTCAGATGCGCATAGTGGATATTGCTGCCTTGCCTCAAGAGATCCTGGGCTTCGGCATCACGCTCTTTGTCTGTGGCGAGAAGCGGCCAGTCGGCAGAGACACACTTGCCACCTTGTCCTTGCCATTCTTGGATAGCTTCCTCAGCGCCTTGCTTCGACTTCCCCGCGCTGGCTACCAGCCAGAGTGGTTTCTTTGCCATGGATGCCAGGTCGGAGGCACGCCAATGGCCGGCAACGAGATACCCCGCCGTGAAAAGAGAGGGATATGACGACATGAGCACGTAGGACATCATGCAACCCATCGACTGTCCGGTGAGATAGACCCTCGTCGTATCAATCGGATACCGGACAAGCAAGTCTTTGATCAAGTCAAGGGTCGTCTCTATGCTGGAGGTCTTGCCGTAGTTATCGTCCACCACCACCTCATCGTATTGTGGGGCGAGCACAAAGCAAGGATGCTTCGCTTGGCTTTCAGGGTCAGCCCATACCACAGCGCCCATCCCTTGTCGAAGCGTATAAGTATCTTCCTGCCCAGAGCAACTGGCATCATGCAGGAAGATGACCAAGGGCAGGCGTCGTGTGTATAGCGAGTCTGCCGGCTTGAAAAGATTATAGCGCAAGGTATCACCTGTGTGGGCATCATGGAAAGAGCCTTGGGCAAAGTCATCCACCACAAGCGTCTTAGCCATGGTATTTCTTAGCAGCAATTTCTCGGTGTAGCTTTCTCCATCCACCGTCTTGACGGGTTCAACCTGTCGGAAGACAACTGTCGTAGGGAAGGGGTTCGTCTTTCTCACTGGCCGGTTGCCCGCAATGATCTGTGGGATGGCATGGCGTTGCTCGTCCAACGTCTTGCCACTTGTTCCTTTTGCCATACGTGTCGTGTCCATGGCATCTAAGTGCAAGTCGTTTTTCAGCAGGATAATGACATGGCGACCTTCGGGTGCCTTGCCTTGCGGTGTCTCCGTACTGCTTGTAAAGGCGTCTGCCACCTCATGCCCTTCCACTTGGTAAGTAGCTTTCGACACAGTAGACCCATCGATAGGCTGCTCATAGCGCACCATGATGTAGGCGACCTTCTGCCCATCGCCATAAACCTTGCTGACCGATTGCGAGGCGATGACATGGCTAACTCCAAGGAAGCTGTTGAATGCCTTGGGTGCATTGGTGATGAAAACGGTTATGCCAGCACGCTGAAGCCTTCCGTAGACCATGTTCATGCTATCCCGGGTTGTCCGCTTTTGCTCGATAGGCATTCTCCAGGTCTCTGCGCTTTTCCTCGTCAAGCTGCCGAGGTTGACAAACTCCGTTTGGGTGCCCGTACGCCTCACCAGACTATCAATATCTTTTTTATATTCCGCATAATTGCTAATGGCAACCAAGATCTTTCCTTTGCAGAAGCAAAGAGCCTCTTCAAGTGTGGGGATCTGCAGTGGGGTCATACCTCCATGATATTCTTTTAGCCGGAGGCCCTTGAGTTGTGCCAATGTCAGGTCAGACACCTTCCCCGACCCGTTGGTCATGCGGTTGACAGTTGCGTCCGCCATCAGAACCAGAGTGCCATCCTTGCTCCTTCTCACGTCAACTTCCACGCCAGCACAGCCTTTTTCTATTGCTTTCTGTATGGAATGGAGAGAATTTTCTGCAGTGCCATTCCAATCGCCTCGGTGGGCAATAACGAAGAGGGACGTACCGTTCTTGTCTAAAAGCTGTTGGCGGAGGTCTCTCGTATTGTAGTTGCTTTCCACACTGTCATTGACGGTAAAATCTACCTGATGATCCTTGTCGGCATAGGATGCGATGGAACCTATGGCAAACACGACAAGCAAGAGTGCCTGCTTCAGGCGACCTTTTGTCACCTTGACGAGAAAAGGAGCTAAGAGAAAGAGGCTGCTCCCTGTAATGAAACACTTTTTCATAAACCTATACTTTTAAAGAAAATATTCCTATCATGTATGTGGAGCTCATTCATGCCTTCACCCTAAAAAGCATAGGTTCCTACCAGGACCTCATGATATTGGATGGGAGACCTGCCCGAAGGTTTACCGCAGCCTTCCTCTTTTGACTTATTTTTCATGATTTTTGCTCTTTTTGCACTTCTCTGCCTCCCTGACACACTCCTATGCAGGGCATACCATATATTCATAAGATTTATCCATGATCATATAACAGAAATGGAGAAAGACCGTAGTACTTTTGCCACATCAAAGATAGACAAGATGAAGATGGATAAGAAAATGAGATTCAGGATGTTGATATCCGTTGTTGCCCTCGCCATCATGGGTTTGGGCGCAGACATGCTAAAAGACCGTGAGGTGATCTTCCCGGAGGTGTCAGCACTTGCTGTCGGCTTATGGGTTGCCGACAAAAGAATATGGAATGTGCGTGGGTATGAGATTCCCTTGCTGATGACCCTCTCGGCTGTGGAAGGAGTTATCCTTACGCGCTATGCTATGATCCCCCTATTTGTGCAGTTGACAGTTGCATTTGCCTTGTCGGCATTGTCGATGTCGCTGCTACGTATCCCCCTGATCCCCTCCATAGCAGCCATTCTCCTGCCCGTCCTCCTGCACACAGAGTCGTGGTACTATCCGGCTTCTGTGGCATTGATGACAACGGTAATGGCCATAGGGACCAAACTCTTGCAATCCTTCGGGCTAAAGGAGCCGCTTACCCCTGTGTCAAGCAGGGAGGGACTGACAGTGAGCACAGCTAAGCAATGGATTGACCGCTATCTTCTCTTGCTGCCCTTGCTAGTCATCGCCACGTGGCATAGCTGGCTTTTCGCCATTGTCCCCCCATTAGTCATCATCCTCATAGAGTTGTCCAACCCGAAGAACATGTTCAGATCGCGCCCCCTATCCTTATGGTTTACGACGATGGCCGTCGCCATCATCGGGACCATATGCCGAATGCTGCTCTTAGAACGACTTTCCCTTCCGTATAGGGTGTCAGTCTCCACATCTTTCCTTGCAGCCTTTTGGGTGATGCAGCGGACAAGGATGATGTTCCCTCCCATACCTGCATTGGCAATTATCCCCTTTATTCTTCCTGATAGCTATCCTCTCTTCCCCCTTGAGGTGGCAGCAGGCTCGGCGTATGCCATTGCCGTACCATTATTGAAGGGTGCGGTGATGCGCAAGTTCTCCTGGAATAGGATCTGAGGCGAACTTGCATTTGGTCCTGTGCAAAGAAGAAGTTAAAGCAGCGGTGGAGGGCAACCTCCCAAGAATAGGACTGCGCCTGTAGCTTGGTGACGGGCAGCAGTGCTAAGAAGACTATCCCTGCCATTGTTGGAATCTCTTCTTAGGCGATGCTAATCGTTTATGGGAATACTGACAATTTACCACATCTCCATGCAAAGATAGTTCATTCGAAGAACGACAAGAGGTTTGTCATTAAAAATGAAGGGCTCCTTGTGATATAATTTTCGCATTTTTGAAAATAATATGTCAACATGTATTGCTGTTTATCAAATTTATAATATCTTTGCCATCGTTATACAATCATTTTAATGAGTGATCAGAGTACATTGGCACAAAAGTTACATGAGGGAGATCTAAAATCTTTTCAAAGGATTTATGAAAACTATTATGAAATTTTGTGCCGTTTCGCTTTTCGTTTCACTCAGGATCATGGTTCTGCGGAAGAAATTGTTGATGATGTCATGTTCAGTCTTTGGGATCATCATGAGGATGTAGTGATCACGCAAATTAGGCCTTATCTTTTTCGTGCCGTTAGGAATCTCTGTATAAATCATTTGAAATCTGTTGCCGTAAGATTCTATTCTGCTAAGAATATTTCTATAGACGAAGATGAAAAATTCCTTAATAGCCTTTTCCAGAATGATGAGCACCCCCTTGGTATTCTTTTGGAAAAAGAATTAGAGATACATTTCCAACAGGCTATCCATGAGCTTCCAGCAGAATGTAGACGCGTATTCTTAATGAGTAGATCGGAATGTTTAACTTATGAGGAAATAGCGCAGGAACTTGGTATTTCTGTCAATACGGTTAAATACCACATGAAAAATGCTTTGAGAATATTGTCTAAGGAAATGGGACGTTACCTTATTCTATTATTAGCATTGATATAACTTTTTTTTCGTTTTGATAGAAAAAATAAACTGATTGACTACCCATCCTTTTTCTAAACTTGACTATAAGTATGATGACAGGCAATTTTGACATAGACAAACTTGTCGGCTTTTATCTTGATGGTAGTATCAAGGAAGACGACTTTGAAACGTTGAAGCGATGGACTTCAGCTTCAGAGGAAAACAAATCATATGTAAGGAACATTATAGAAATGTATTTCTCGCTCATGGTGCAGTCGGATAAAACATATTATAATAAACTGGCTGCATTCAGACGTCTTGAGGATCATATTCAAGAGACTAAAGCCCAATCTCCTTTCAAATGGAAAATATTCGTTGCAACAATAGCAGCTACTATCCTTTTCTTACTTATACCTTTTACTTTGTATGACCAACATCGTCAACATCAAATGAATGATGTTACCACATTAAAGGTTCCTGATGGATCTCAGTTGAGTTGTGTGCTCCCAGATGGGACAAAAATAACATTAAATTCGGGATCCGAGTTGAGCTATAGCCGTGGTTTCGGTATTGTAAACCGAGATATTAGAATGAAAGGAGAAGGCTATTTTGACGTCGTGCATAAGGAGGATATCCCATTTACGATAAATTCTAACTACATGAAGATGACAGACCTTGGTACGAAATTTTATTTTCGTGATTATAGCAATGAGACTCGTATCCGTGTTCGACTTGTTGATGGTAAGGTTTCTGTGCACAATAATATGATTAAAACAGATGATGTTTTTTTAAATCCAGGTGAGATCTTGATTTTGGATAAGGCAACAGGTAAAATAATAACTACAATAGCGAACAAAGTTGCTCAGCAACAAGATGACTTAAACTTGATAGAGTTTGATAATTTGCCTCTTGCGCAAATTGCGGAAATCCTTTCTCGCATGTATGGCGTGAAGTTAAGTATCGTTCCTACATCTCAAAACAAGAGATTCTATGGGAGTTTTAATAGGAAAACGGATACCTTCCAAGATGTGTTGGACAATCTCGTTTCTACCAAGCGTTTACATTATAAACGATTAAAAGGTCAATATCTACTCTATTAATGACGTGATCATATCACCATATAATAAGTTTGTATAATTCATTAAAAATTTAAAGTCATGGAAAGGAAAAAATTAACGCCAGTTTAGTTTGGCACACTATGGGTACGCAATGGGCACGAATATAATCTTGACTTGTCATTGCGTAGGATTTATTCACAAAAAAGATAATCTAAAAAAAATGAAAAGCTATGAGTAGATTTAACAAGAAAGTCGCAATAGTGATGTCTTTGTGTCTTATGTGCAGTCTTGCTTCATTCGCCCAGCATATTACGCTCAATGCAAGCAACATCACCGTTAAACAAGCTATGAATAGATTACAAAGGGCTTCGGGATATTCATTCGTTTTTTATAGTTCCGATGTGAACACCTCTAAAAAGGTGAGTATCAATGCAGAAAATGAACCTTTGGCGCAAGTAATAGACCAGATCTTAACCGGTCAGGACTTAACCTATCAGATTAAGGGAAAATCTATCGTTATCAGTAAAAAGGAGACTTCCCCCCAGTCTTCAACAGCGATAAATCGAAAGGAGAATAAAAGCTCAAAAGCGGTACAGGGTCGCGTTATCGATTCAAACGGCGATCCTATCATAGGGGCTTCTATAATCATTAAAGGAAGAAAGGCACAGGGTACAATAACGGATGCAGAGGGCCATTTCATGCTAACAAATGTTCCGAATAATGGTTCTCTTGAAATCTCTTATGTAGGCTTCTCTACTGTTGAGATTCCGGTTCATGGAAAGACCTCATTTGAAATTACCATGAAAGAAGATGCCAAGGAATTGGATGAAGTGGTAGCAATAGGTTATGGTACACAAAGGAAAATAACATTGACTGGCTCTACCGCCAGTACAACAGGCAAGGCTTTGGAAGCAAATTCTTCTGTTAACCTTTCACAAGGTCTTGCTGGCCGTCTCTCAGGTGTTATCATCAATAACCGCTCTGGCGAGCCAGGTAAAGATGATGCAATAATGTACATTCGCGGTCGTAGTACTTTAGGGAATAATAATCCATTGATTATCATTGATGGTATTGCCGGTCGTGATGCGGAGTTCAGTCGTTTATCTCCTGATGAAATAGAAAGCGTTACTGTCTTGAAAGATGCATCCGCAGCAATTTATGGCTCACGTTCAGCAAATGGAGTTATCCTTGTGACTACGAAGAGGGGTACGAATAGTGGCAAGCCGACTATTGACTTTACCTATGATTTGGGACTCCAGCAACCAACTCGTTTGCCTGATATGGCAGATGCCATTCAATACGCTAAAGCAGTAAATGCTTCTAATGCTATTGATGGGGAAGGTCCACGTTATACAGACGAGGACATCCAAAAATTTGCAGACGGGAGTGACCCTATTCTTTTTCCTAATACGGATTGGTATGACGAAGTGATTAAAAATTTGTCAATTCAGCATAAGTATGGAGTGACAGCGCGTGGTGGTACAAGCCGATTTAACTATTTTGCTTCTTTAAATGGGCAGTACCAGGATGGTATCTATCGCAAGAGTGCCACCAATTATAAGCAGTATAATATGCGCACTAACCTTGATTTTATGATCACAGACTGGTTGAAAATAGGTTTCGATATGTCCGCTCGAGAGCAGCATAAGAACTATTCTGCTTTCCCCAGTGATGATTATGGAATTTTTTACGTTACTCAGCGTGCACTTCCTACAGGTGCCCCCTATTATCCTGATGGGCGACTCAGAGGTGGACTGAATCCTGCCATAATGGTACAGTCAACCACTGGTTATGACAAGACCACCATTCATTCTCTGAATACAACATTAACAGGAAGCATTGATCTTAACAAATGGGTTAAAGGTCTTACTCTGACAGGTCATCTTGCTTATGATAAAAATAATAGTTTTGGCAAGAACTGGAAAACTCCTTGGAATTATTGGACTTATGATGAGGTGTCAAAGACTTTCACAGAGCAAACTTCAACTTATTGGCCATCCGCCCAGTTGGATGAATCCTATGTAGGTTGGCATCGTTTAACTTTAAATGGTCAGATTAACTATGATCGCGTATTGTTTAATTCTCATCATGTCAACTTAATGTTTGGCGCAGAACAGAGTGAATACCATCTTGACAGATTCAGTGCTGGCAGATCGCACTTTGGGAGTGATGCTTTAGATCAGTTGTTCGCAGGTGATGCTGACCATACATACTGGAGCAATACAGGAAGTGCAAATGAAACTGCTCGCCGTTCATTCTTCGGTCGTGTAAACTATGATTACCTGAGCAAATATCTCATCTCATTCATCTGCCGTTGGGATGGGTCTGAGAATTTCCCAAAAGGAAAACGATGGGGATTCTTCCCTGGGGTATCTGCAGGCTGGCGTATTAGTGAGGAAAAATTTGTAAAAGACAAATGGGGAAGTTGGTTGTCTAACCTAAAGTTACGAGCTTCTTATGGTGAACAGGGTAATGATAATATTGATCCGTTCCAATATATGACTACGTACAGCTATTCCACCTCTTCTTGGTATAGAACAAATTATATTACTATGCTAAATGGTGCTGATGCCAATATTATCGTCCCAGGTGTGGTTGGTAATCCTGATGTTACGTGGGAAGTTGCCAAGACTTGGAATATAGGCCTTGATGGCGATATTCTCAATGGCTTGTTCAATTGGGAAATAGAATTCTTCCATACATCTCGATCAAATATTCTTGTCACCCGTAATGCTTCTGTTCCTTCTTATACTGGTCTGACCTCCTTGCCTGACGAGAATATCGGTAAAGTTACCAATCATGGATTTGAATTGCAACTGGGTCATCAGAAGCGTATCAATAAGGATTTTCTTTATAGTATAAAAGCTAATTTCCTCTATGCAAAGAATAAAATTGTTTACATGGATGAAACTCCATGGGGTGATGGTCATGAGTATTTAAATGCTACGGGACATCCGATGGGATCCCATCTCTATTATCATGTCATTGGAATTAATAAAACACAGGATGACCTGACAAAATATCCCCAGATCTCTGGTGCCACATTGGGAGAATTCATTTATGAAGATATCGATGGAGATGGAAAGATCACCTCTTACGACCGAAAACGTGATGACTTAACAGCAGTTCCTCAGATCGTCTTTGGTACCACTTTCAACGCTCAATGGAAAAACTTTGATATTACAATGCTGTTGCAAGGGCAGGCACGTGCACATTTCTATGATGCTCCTTTGATCGACTGGCGCTCAAGCAACATCTATGCAAAGGCTGCAAAGAAAGCTTGGACTCTGGATCGTCCTGATTCTAATTATCCACGTATTGGACAGAGACATGGCAGTGCAGACTATTGGGCTAAGAACGCATCTTTTATCCGTCTGAAAAATGTAGAAATAGGCTATACATTGCCGAAGACATGGCTGGCACCTATAGGCGTAACAGCATGCCGCATTTATGTTGCGGGTTATAATCTGCTCACCTTTAGCGGACTTAAGGATGTCGATCCAGAGAATAGTGATGAAGAAACTCAAACTTATCCTCAGACTCGTGTATATAATTTTGGTGTTAAAATAACTTTCTAAAGAATTTGCCTTATGAAAAGATATATTTTGCTATGTAGTGTCGTTGTTGCTTTCTTGTTCAGTGCGTGTTCTGATGAGTTCCTGGACAAGAAGCCGTTAACAACATTGTCAGAAGATGATGTGTTTTCAAATGCAGCTTTATTGGAAGATTATGTGAACAGTTTCTATACTGTTGTCCCTGATCCATTTACAGAAGGCAATATTGCAGCAATCACAGATGAGGCTTTCTTCCGTTATGGTGGTTCTTCAACTAATTTTGTTGAAAGAGGGCAGATGACCCCAGATAAAGTTATGTATGACTACGAAGGCGGATATTCTCATAACAGTAGGACTACGTTCTTAAATATTTGGAACCGCGCTTATACCGGAATCCGAAACATGAATCATGTGCTGTCTCGTATTGATGATTGTACCTTCCTTACTGAAGAAAAGAAAAGGCAGCTAAAAGGGGAGACATATTTTTTCCGCGCATGGGCGTATGGGAATCTTGTTGAACGCTTTGGAGGTGTACCCTTAATAACTAAACTTTATCAAGTGCAGGATACCTTTGGCGTCAAGCGTAGTACAATTGATGAATGCACAGAGTTTATCCTAAATGATCTTCATGCCGCAGAAAGTCTGTTAGTTGACAAATCTACAGAACTTGGACGTGTTAGTAAGGATGTTTGCTTAGCTTATGAGTCACGTTACACCCTGATGGTTGCCAGGAAGTTCTTTAATGACCCAGATAACCCTTCCGATAATTTTGTACATGGGAGGTATGACAAGGCAAAATGGACCCGTGCCTTGAATGCTGCCAAGGCAATTGTAGAACGTGCCGATAAGGATGGCGCATATTCGTTAAGCACTTATGACGATTATTGGAAGAATGTAAATTGTCCGGAAGTAATTTGGGGAAAATTCTTCTCTACAACTGCAGGCGATAAAGCTCAATTATACTATTCTCCAACATATTTTAATGGTTGGACATCTTGTGAGCCATGCGAAGCTTTAATGTTAGACTATGAAATGGCAGCAACTGGCTTGAAGCCTTTTGAAGAAGGCTCAGGATATGACCCACATAAGCCGTGGATGGGTCGTGATCCCCGTTTCTATAAGACGATCTTGTATTCTGATTGCATATTCCGTGATTCAGTTTTCGATAATCATTATTATATTGATCAAAATGGTAAACGTATTGCAAGAGGTTTATTTTGGAGAAACGAGAGCGACGATACTGGATATGGTCTCAGAAAATGGCATATAGAAAATGCAGATATCTCAGAGACAGAAAATACCACGATTATGTTTCCATGGATCCGTCTTGCAGAAATGTACCTAAATTATGCAGAGGCAGCTTATGAATGTGGTGATGAAGTCACATGCCGTAAGTATTTGAACAAAGTTCGTTCACGATCTGATGTTCAGATGCCTCCTGTTACGGATACAGGAACCTCCTTGTTTGATAGAATTGTCAATGAACGAAGAGTGGAACTCGCATTTGAACCCTTCAGATATTTTGATCTACGTCAATGGAAACTGGCACCTTTTTATGAGAACATTCCTGCAATGGGTTGTGTCGTGATAGAATACCCCGACCATTCTCTACAATATCGTATTGCCCAAGTAAAAGGAGCCGAAACTAAGGAAAATATTGGGACTAATTGGGTTTATCAGCCTGGATATACCTACGACTATTCGTATAGAGGGAAGACCTATACCATAGATTACGGCTATTGCCACAGTATGCAGGGGACTCAGAAAAAGTTTACCAATAAACAATATCTCTATCCTATTCCTCAAAATGAAATAACAAAGAGTGAGGGTAGTTTGGAGCAAAATCCTGATTATTAAGTTTCAATAGTGGGGATAGGTAGATTCTTTGCCTGTCCCCATGTATCCAACATCAATTCTATTATAAGCATATGACGAATATTTTAAAAATAAGTTTCAGTTTCGCTTTTCTTTTTATATTTTATATACTGCCTGCTCAAGGTAAGAATATGTTCTCTTGTAATATCGGGATTGCGGACATCACGCCAGAAGATCATGTCGTCTTAGCTGGATTTGCAGCTAGGAAAGGACTCTCCACATCTGTCCAAACCCATCTGTATAGTCATTGTCTTGTCATCCGTAGTCCTAAAGGTGAAAAGGTATGTATCATTACAAATGATATGATGGAACTAGACATAGATGAGACTTCTGACATGCGTGAATCCATTTCATCTCAAACAGGTCTTCCTTTGGATCATATTTTTATGCATAATATTCATACGCATTCTGCTCCTAGGACGGGAGGATCCAGTGCTGTTCCTGGTGGTAGTAACTATAAATATTCCATTACGTATGACAAGATAATAGTAAATAATGCGGTCAAGACCATCAAAGATGAAAATGGCTACAAACAATTTTTCTTAGAGTTTGGAAATACGACCTGTGCCATCAATATGAACCGAGGAGAAAAAAATGGACCATGTACCCACGAAGTATATGTCTTAAGATTAATAGGCCTGGATAACAAGCCCATTGTTTCTTTGGTCAATTATTGTTGCCATCCGGTATGCTTAGGCCCAGGGAGCCATGTGGTTTCAGCTGATTTCCCTGGATATGAGACTAAATTTTTGAAAGAGTCATGGGGTGGAGAGGTCTTTCATCTTACTTCTGCTTCAGGAAATGTGGATCCTATTGGTGGACCCAAAAGTGACACATTGAATTCTTATAAAAAAGGGAAGATGATGGCGGATTCCATTCTCCTAAAAATGAAATTTCACAAAATTAAAATGAATAAGGAATTCAAAGTTTGCTGTATGGAGGCACGCCTTCCTTTCCGTATCAATCATATAACGCCTGATTCCATCATGAGATTTGCACAATCCATTATTGATAATCCAGTAGAAGTTTCCCCAACATGGAAGCGAGATGTCTTAAATTGGAGCCACCAGATGGTTGAGCGATATAAATCAGGGAAAATCCATGACTATTTACCAGTAGAGATTGCTGCTGTAAATATTGGAGGGTTCCCAATACTTTTCACGCAAGGAGAACCTTTTAATGAATATGACGTACAGTTGCGCAGGGAGATCAACAAACCTATGTTGTTCGTCGCCTATACGAACGGTCAGAATTCTTATTTACCGAGTGCTCATGCTTATCTTACGCCATATTATGCTTATGAAAAAGACCAAATGTTCGTCTATGTCAAGTCTCCATATCCGTTGTCAGATAAGTTCCCTAAAGTCTATTCCAAGGCATTATATGATATCGTAGAAAAGTCTTTGAAAAAGTAAAGTCAAATAATTATGAAAGTTATTTTCGTGAAAACTATGTCTCTAATAGGGTTAATGTTTCTGACCCTTAATATACATGCTCAACGTTATGGGATCATTCCCAAGCCGAAGACTTTGATAGAGGAGCAGGGAGCTTTCAAATTGGATCCCTCAACTGTGATCTGTGTAAGTTGTCAGGATTCTGATTTTATAAATGTTGCGCAGAACTTTGCACATCAGCTAAGAACGGTATCTGGTTATCATATTCAAGTAAAGACTTCCGACATCAATCCATCAGTTCAACAGATCGTTTTCATAAAAAAGCTTGGCATGGATAAAGAAGCTTATCAACTCACCATTGAGAAGAAGAAAATTTCCATCATAGCTACCGCACCCAATGGCGCTTTTTATGGTGTGCAAAGTCTATGTCAATTGCTGCCAGCAGAGATCTATGGTAAGAAAGTAAATCGAAAAGTCAAATGGACAGTACCATGCTGTAAAATACAAGATGAGCCTCGGTTCTCTTATAGAGGAATGATGCTTGATTGTGGTAGGTACTTCATGCCAAAAGATTTTATCTTTAAATTTATAGATCTATTATCCATGCACAAGCAAAATATATTCCATTGGCATCTTACTGATGACCAAGGATGGAGAATAGAGATAAAGAAATATCCAAAGTTGACGACAATAGGAGCTTGGCGGTCTGAGACTGGTGGATACAATAGTACGCAAGGAGATGGGAAGCCTCATGGAGGTTATTATAGCCAAGATGATATTAAGGAAATTGTAGAGTATGCACGTCAGCGCTATGTGACAGTGGTTCCGGAAATAGAGTTACCAGGGCATGCTACTGCAGCTTTGGCTTCTTATCCAGAATTGGCAGTTTTTCCTAAACGTCAGTACAAAGTGGCTACGAGTTGGGGTATAAAAAAAGACATCATGTCCCCTACAGTTTATACATTTCAATTTTTAGAGGACGTTTTTAAAGAATTGTTGCCACTGTTTCCTTCCCCATATTATAGTATTGGAGGCGATGAATGTCCACGAGATCAGTGGAAAGAGAGCGAATATTGTAGAAATTTAATGAAGGTTTTGGGTACTGACAATGCAGGAGATCTGCAAACTCTTTTCGTACAGCACATGACAAAATTCCTTGAAAAGGAAGGAAAAAGAGTGATAGGCTGGGATGATATTTTGGACGATGGTGCTGTACCCTCAACTATCGCACTATCCTATCGTGGTCATGCCCCTGCAGTTAAAGCTGTTTGGCGGAATATGAATGCCGTGATGTGCCCTAACAGATGGTGCTATTTTGATTATTACCAGGAAGATCCTGAAAAGGAGCCAAAAGCTCAAGGGCTTTTCTTGCCACTTCATAAAGTTTATGATTATTTCCCTATTGGAGATACTCTTTCTTCAAGCCGATATAAGTATATTTTGGGCGTGCAGGGATGTATTTGGACAGAATTCATCCAAAATCCTAAACGAGTGGAGTATATGGGATTTCCTCGTGCCATAGCTCTCGCCGAAGTTGGATGGTGCGATAGAAATAATAAAGATTGGAATAGTTTCTGCAAACGGATGGGAAAAGAATTCGCACGTCTTGACCAAAAAGATGTAGCCTACAGTAAAGCTTTCTATCATGTACTGTTCAACTATGATAGAAATGAAGTGAAGTATCCAAAGTCTGTAGAGCTAACATTAGATGACCCTGATACAGAAATCCATTATACATTGGATGGTACGTGTCCTACGAGACATTCCCCCATTTACAAGTCAGCATTGTCAGTTAACAAGGGTGATTACATCCGTGCACGTGGATTTAAGCAAACAGGTGAGGCTGTTGGCATAGAAGTAGAAAAACACTTTAAATAAAAAGAAATGATACATAGATTATCTTCTATCATATTTACATTCTTAATGATGATTCCTGCTCATGCAGGAAGAATAAACATCATTCCACAACCATTGAAAGTCGTTGAGTACGAGGGGGAATTTAGGATTAATGCCAATACTCGCATTGTCGTGCCTAATGATAATGATGTAAAACGCGTGGCTGGTTATTTGGTAAAGGCATTGCGACAAACTGCTGGATATACGCTATCTATTGTGGGAGATCCACCTGTTAGTAATTATATCCATTTCAAAAAAGTAAATAATTTGGGGAAAGAAGCATATCGCCTAAAAGTATCATCCAAGTCTATCGTGATAGAAAGTAGCCAGGCTAATGGGGCGTTTTATGGATTGCAGTCTCTTTATCAACTTTTGCCACCGGACATCTTTGGCTTAAAGATATCAAAAGTGGTATTTTCTGTTCCATGCTGCCAGATTGACGACAAGCCCAGGTTCATTTGGCGAGGTCAACATCTTGATGTATGCAGTCATTTCTTTTCTCCACAAGATATTAAACGCTATATAGACTTGATTGCACTACACAAGGGGAACATCTTTCATTGGCATCTTACAGAAGATCAAGGATGGAGATTACAAATCATGAAATACCCTTTGTTGACAGAAAAAGGCTCAATCAGAAAAGAGACTGTAGTAGGCTCTTATAAGTCTAAAATCTTTGATGGTATTCCTTACGGAGGATATTATACACAGGAAGAGATACGAGACATCGTCAAATACGCATCCGATCGATTCGTCACCATTATACCTGAGATTGAGATGCCGGGACATGCTTTATCTGCGATCGCTTGCTATCCGGAACTATCTTGCCAGTTGGAAAACAAATATGAAGTAGGAACTCGATGGGGCATTTATCGACAAGTGTACTGTCCAAAAGAAGAAACATTCTCGTTTTTAGAGAATGTCTTGTTGGAGGTTTTTAAGCTATTCCCTTCTAAGATTATACATATTGGCGGCGATGAATGTCCTAAAAGCAGTTGGAAAAAATGTCCACATTGCCAGGCCTTGATCAAGAAACTTGGATTAAAGAACGAAGATGAACTACAAAGTTACTTCATTAAGCGCATAGAAAAATTTGCCAATGAGCATGGGCATGAGATTATAGGCTGGGATGAGATCTTGCAAGGTGGAATAGCTCCAAACGCTAAGGTCATGACTTGGCTGGAAGAACAAGGTGGAATCACTGCAGCTAAAATGCACCATGAGGTAGTAATGACACCCTACTCAAAATATTATCTTGATTACTATCAAGCAGATCCTGAAACAGAACAGATCTGCATGGGGGACTTGACGACGTTAAAGACAATGTATGATTATGAGCCTGTACCTGATTCTCTAAGCAAAGAAGACCAAGACTATATTATTGGCGTCCAAGGTTGTGTCTGGACTGAATATATGAAAGATATGAAGAGAGTAGAATATATGGCTTATCCGAGGGCATGCGCTATTAGTGAATCAGCCTGGAGTAGTAAGGAAAACAAGGACTGGAAAAGCTTCATCCACCGTCTCGAATATCATTTCCACCGTCTTGACAATTTAAATGTCAACTATTGCCATGCTTTCTACAATGTCCAAATAGAGGCTTACAAGGATGATGCTTGGGATAAGGTCATTGTGATGAATGTAGATGCACCCGACTCAGAAATCAGATATACTCTTGATGGAAGTACTCCAACATCCTCTTCAACCTTATATACTTCGCCATTTACCATTAACAAGTCCCAGGTTGTCAAGGCTATAGCTTTCCGTAAGGGGCATGCATTGGGTAAGATCATGCAAAAAAGCTTCTAACGTTTTGTCAATGTACAATGCTTTCTTTCTGTCTAAGAAGAAAAATAAATAATACTCAATAACAATTTATAGAAATAATCATATGATGACATTAAGATTAACAGAACAACCTTCCAAGTATCGGCACTTGGAAAAAAAATCAGTAGATGAACTGGTAACATTAATCAATCAAGAAGATCAAACTGTTCCTTTAGCTATTCAAAAGGTCCTTCCAGACCTTGCAAGGCTGATTGAAGCTATTGAAGAGAAACTAAAGAATGGGGGCAGAATGTTCTATTGCGGATGTGGAACTGGAGGACATTTAGCAGTTGATGATGTCCTGGAGTTACCAAACACTTATGGCATTGATCCGGAAATGATACAATGCGTTCTTGCTGGGGGAGTAGAGAACTTGGTCCTTGATTTAGAAGAAAAGGAAGACGACACAGAAGAAGGATGGCAAACCTTGAAAAGTAAGCATATCTCCGAGCAGGATATAGTAGTTGGAATTTCGGCGAGTGGAACTACTCCGTATGTATTGGCCACACTCAAAAAATGCAAAGAAAATGGTATTACAACTGGATCGTTTGTCAATAATCCTGATGCCCCAATATCTAAATATAGCGACTATCCTGTAGAAGTCATTACAGGACCAGAGTTCGTCACAGGTAGCACCCGTATGAAAGCTGGGACTTCCCAGAAACTCATCTGTGACATGATCTCTACTACCTTGATGATCAGACTCGGTCGCGTGGAAGATAATATGATGGTCAATGCAAATTTGATTAATGACAAAGTAATTGATCGCTCTGTCAGGATGCTTATGGAGCGCAATCCAGAACTATCAGACTATGACTACTGTAAGAAAATGATAGAGAAATGTGGCAGTGTAAAAAAGACTGAAGCATACTTGAAACAACAACAAATTATCAAATGAAACTAATTGCAGACAGCGGATCGACAAAGACAGATTGGGCATGTTTACAGCATGACAAAACCTGCATTCGTTTTACGAGTGCAGGTTATAATCCCAATTATATCACGGCAGAGTACATGTCAAAAGATATCCAAAATTCCTTGCCTCTTTGCATGAATAAGGCAGAAATAACAGAGATATATTTCTATGGAGCAGGTGTAACAGAATTACAATTTCCATTTGTTCGCTCTGTGCTCCATGGCATTTTTCCAAATGCAAGCACTATCTTTGTTGAAATGGACTTATTGGCAAGTGCCCGTGCTTTGTTAGGTGACCGTCCTGGATTTGCAGCAATTCTTGGTACTGGAACAAACAGTTGTCTCTATGATGGTCAAAAAATAGCTCTCAACATTGATTCTTTAGGATTTATTTTGGGGGATGAAGGGAGTGGAGCCTATATGGGCAAACAATTAATGATTGATTATATCCGACATAACATGCCCAATGATGTCTGGAAAATGGTTGCTGATTATGTTAAGATGAGTGGTGATGAAATCATTGATCAGATATATACGAAGCCGTATCCAAATAGATGGTGTGCTCATTTTAGCAAGTTTATAGGAGATCATCTTCAGGATGAAAATCCCTATTTTAGAAATCTTGTTGAAAGATCGTTTTATGATCTTTTTGAAAAGATTATCACGCATTATCCAAACTATCAAGCCTATGAGTTCAATTGTGTAGGATCAATTGCCTATTGTTTTCATGACTACTTGGAAAAGGTGGTTTCTTCTTTTGGCATGAAAATGGGAAAGATTATAAGATATCCTATTGATGGTTTAGTAGACTACCACAGTATTCATTAATAAAAAATGCTAAGAAATGAGAACCAATTCATATCTGATACCTTTGATTTATATTGGTGCCATGTTTTTTACCGTGGGCTTTACCCTTGGCATTAACAGTTATCTGATACCACTCCTTCAGACAGCCTTAAAAATATCATCTGGATACTCTTATTTAGTATTGGCGGCAAATTTCTCTGCATTCCTTGCATTTTCATATCCAGCAACTCTTGTCATAAAAAAAGTTGGATACAAGCGAACGATGGCACTATCATTCTTATGCTTTTCCATTGCCTTCCTTCTCTTTATTCCTTCAGCTTTCATGAAATCGTTCAGTTTGTTTCTGATAGCTTCTTTTATCAGTGGAACAGCAAATGCCATCTTACAATCTGCTATCAATCCTTATGTCACAATTCTGGGACCTATAGAAAGTGCAGCTCGGAGAATGAGCTTAATGGGATGCTGTAATGCTCTTGCTTGGTCAATAGCCCCCATTGCTTTAACTTGGATGATAGGAAAGCCTTTGCAAGATGTAGGACTGATGGATATAAAGCGTCCTTTTGCATTAATAGCTTTCTTTTCTATCGGCATGGCAATCGTCATGCTAAAGTCCCCTCTCCAAGAAATTAAGGCTACCGGTGAAGAAAACATAGAAGATTGTCCTTATGCCGCCAATAAAACAAGTATTTGGCAGTTTCCTCACTTGATATTAGGAGGGATAACGTTGTTTCTTTATGTTGGTGTTGAGACTGTGGCGGATGCTACGACTGTAGACTATGCCAACAGTTTAGGACTTGCCGACCCAACTCATTATTCCATTTACCCCAGTTTGGGTATGGTAACAGGATATATTGGCGGTATTGTATTGATTCCCAAGTATCTCTCACAAATCAATGCGTTGAGGATTTGTTCCGCCATTGCTATTATTGGCTCCTTGTTCGTTATATTTTTGCCTGCGAACATATCCATTTATTGTGTCTATTTCATTTCCTTAGGATGTTCTTTAATGTATCCATCCATTTGGCCATTGGCTTTGACTGATTTAGGAAAGTTTACCAAAACAGGTTCAGCGATTCTAGTTACGAGTATTGTAGGTGGAGCTGTTATTCCAACGCTTTTTGGGTTTCTAAAAGACGCTTATGGTAATCAGCATGCTTATTGGATATGCATTCCTTGCTTTATAGCTGTTATGTTGTATGCTTTTGTAGGATGTAAGATCCGTATAAAGTCTCAGTCATATAAAATCAAAAATCAATGAAATTTCTAAATTTATTATTTCTATTAGTGATGTTCTTTGTCTCCATCAGGGGCAATGCCTGTACGTCTGCTATCATATCCGGGAGATTGACTGCAGACGGAAGACCTATATTATGGAAGTCGCGAGATACAGAAACATGGGCAAACAGTATTGGATATTATCAAGGGACTAAGTATCGATATGTGGCTATTGTTGATAGCAAGGAATATGCAAGTCCCCATGAAGTATGGGGCGGGACTAATGAAGCAGGTTTCTCTATTATTAATACTTTATCCTATAATCTAACAGAAGACAAAGAAAGTAAGGACTGGCATCATAATGGCATCATCATGAAAATGGCATTGGAGACTTGTGCTACCGTTGCTGAGTTTAAACATTTATTGGACACGCTCTCCCGCCCTATGCATGTTGCGACTAATTATGGGGTCATTGACGCAAAGGGTGGAGCTGCATACTTTGAGGTTGGATCTGCTCATTATACTTTTTGGGATGTCAATCGGTCTGAAGAAGGTTTCCTCGTACGAACGAATTTTTCCTTCAGTGGGAAAGAGGATCATGGGTTGGGCTATGTCCGTTATAATGAGGCATATCATCAAATTCGCCTGAAAAGCGTATCTCAAAATATTACGCCTCAATGGCTTCTTCAAAAACTATCCCGTTCTTTCCGTAATCCTCTCATGGGCATTGATTTAACAAGTGGTCATTACAATTCGCCCCAGACCAAAGGATGGTTTGTCGAGCAAGACTTTATCGCCCGCAGGACATCTTCATGTGCTGTTGCCATCCAAGGGGTGAAGCCGACAGAAAGCCCAGAATTAACTACGATCTGGGTAGTATTGGGATATCCACCTGTCACACCTGCAGTTCCAGTATGGGTGAAAGATGCATACCTAATCCCGCAAATCTTAGGATATAGCGATGATATAAAGACTTCGTTTTCATCCTGGAGAGCTCACCAATTACAGCAAAAGGTGTATTCTTATCATTCAGGAGATGATGCTAACCGTTACTTTCATTGGGATCTGCTTTGGCGACCAGATGGAACCGGACTTCTTCAGAAGAATGAAACCTATGAGAAAGATATGATGAAAACATATGAGCCCGTTGTCAAGGCGATGTATTCCAACGGTAAATTGGATATCGAAAAAGTGAAAAAAATATATGAATACGTTGATAAAGAGCTATGGAAGGGCATGGAGCGATGAGACATAATTCTTTGAATGACAATTTTCGATCATATATACTTGTTGCATTTCTAATCTTATCATTTACAATGCAAGGGCAGACATTAAAAGGAGGTATTTCCTTTAAGATGTTGCGACAAATAGAGAATGCCCAGCCCAAAAGCCCTACACTGAAGGGTCTTCAGCATTCAATGGCATCCAACAATATTGACAGCCTTGCCCTAAACGCTTCTCGTTTGGAGCAAACAAATCCCCATTTTATGTATGAAACCGTAAAACAGAATATCCAAAATCAATATGAGAGTGGACGCTGCTGGTGCTTTACTGGACTAAATGTGCTCAGGGGCGCTTTTGCCAAAGCACACCAGGATACAATGACCGTAGAATATTCTCGTGCTTACTTGTACTTTTATGACCAATTGGAAAAGTCCAACTTGATGCTTCAAGGTTGCATCGATACCGCCTATAAACCAATGGATGATACTCGTGTTACATTCTTTTTTAAGAAGCCTCTTCATGATGGCGGTACATTCTGTGGCATCATTGACTTGATTCGCAAATATGGTCTTGTTCCTGCCTCTGCACAGCAAGAAACCTATCAAGCAAATCACAATAAAAAGATCACGCAGCTATTAAATAGGAAATTACGGATGTTTGGACTCGAATTACGCAGGATGGTCCATGAAGGGCAAACAGAAACATCCATCACTAAGCGAAAGACAGAGATGTTAGGAATAGTCTACAATATGCTTTCTTTAGCTGTAGGAACTCCTGTGAAGCATTTCAAATATGCCTTTAAAAATGCACAAGGCCAACCGGTAACACAGGAAAGAGAATATACTCCTATGACGTTTTATAAGGCGACCATAGGAGAGTTGAATTATGATGATTACATTATGGTAATGAATGATCCTCGGCGACCATATTACAAGACCTACAAGGTTCTATATGCACGCCATCTCTATGATGGACATGACTGGAAATATCTTAACCTCCCAATGAAAGACATTGAAACTATAGCCGTTGCAAGTATCAAAGATGGTATAAAGATGTATAGTTCTTATGATTCCGAGAAACAACGTAATAACAGTACTGCTTATTGTGATTTAGACAATTATAATTACGACAGTCTTTTCGGAACTTCCTTCCAGATGAGCAAGGCTGATCGTATCTCTACCTATGATAGTGGCTCAACCCATGCTATGGCATTGACTGCTGTTGACCTCGATGCACAGGAGAACCCTATAAGATGGAAAGCAGAAAACACCTTTGGCCCTGGCTTCGGCGTCAATGGAGGATATGTTATTATGAGTAACCGATGGTTTGAAGCATATATGTTTCGTTTGGTAGCCTTGAAAAAATATGCCCCAACATCCTTAGTAAAGGCATACGAGCAAGAACCTACTGGGGTCTATCCTGAAGATCCATTGTTTGGGGAAGATCGATGAAGGATAATGGCGTGTACATCACAGGCTATGATGATTGGCTTGAGACCGGTGAAAAACTTATTGTCGCGGTAGCAGAATCCAATCTGGATTTGTACATGAGATTTTTTATCCTATAGGTTGACAGGTTGTCAAATCCCAGTGTTTATCGGGCTTGCAACCTGATTTTAGGTTGTCAAAGGTTGACACGAGGTTGACAGAAAAAGCACATCTTCCGCTAAATTCTCGAGAGAATTTATTGGACCACTTATGCTTTTGCTTTGCAATACATCCACGATTGGATAAAATTCTCTCGAGAATTTTGCATGATAGCTTTACATTTTATATACTGATCATGATATGGATTGACATGGAACGTTTTCGTTCAGCCAAATGAGCAGAGCCAAGCTTGGGACTCTACCATGGCGAGAAAATGTGCGCGAAAGCGAGCAACTGAAAATGCGGTGCATGTATCGCTCCGTGAGACGCAAAGGGCATGAATGAAGGAGGAGCATACAGCCCCATAGATGCTATGCCGTGGAAGAAAATGACGAGTGAAGTTGGCAACCTCGTGGCAACCTTTGACAACCTAAAATCAGGTTGCAAGCCCGATAAACGCTGGGATTTGACAACCTGCCAACCTATTTACAAAAAAATCACTATGGACTATAAAATTGTCCAAGAAAAGAAACCTACATGGAAGATCTTTGGTTAGAAAAAAGCACCTACAATTTGCGTTTTCCACCTACTCGATTAAACAATACGAAAAAGAGGATGCATCAGGATTTTGACGCATCCTCATTGTCAGCTAAGAAATAATCTTTTCTATTTGGACAATTCGAGCATAGGGACATCTCTCATCAGTTGTTTTTGTAAACGTGCTGCAACATTCGGATAAGAAATCACCATATTATGCAATTCAGATGGATCCGTGCTAAGGTCATAAAGTTCTGGTCCCATCCTCCCTTGATGTGGGATAAATTTCCAAAAACCTGACCTCACTGCTATCTTACCACCATTATTCTGCGTGAGGACATAATCGCGATATAAAGGCGCATTTTCTTTCAAAAACAAAGCTGAGCCATCGCGACTATCTTGGCATTCCTCTTCTGTGATCGGTAAGTCCAAAAGCCTTGCTAATGTCGCTAACATGTCAATATAACAATAGTTCTGCCGCTGTATAAAATGACGTTGTATACATTTTGGCCATGAGACGATGAATGGCATTCGCGTTCCGCCTTCATATAAAGAGTACTTCTCTCCATGTAAGCCTCCATAAGGGTCATGATGGTTAATATGTTCAAGAGCCCCATCCTCATAACCTTCCTTAACCATAGGACCATTATCACTTGTGACTATAATAAGAGTGTTATCTAATATACCTTGTTCCTTCAAAGCTTTGACTATTTCCCCTACACAATAGTCAAATTCTTCTATAACATCCCCATAGATACCAGCTTTTGATTTTCCACGGAAACATTTTGATGGCACTCGAGGTTCGTGTGCATTATTTGTAGCATAGTAAAGAAAAAAAGGAGAATGCACATGCTGACAAATATATTTTTTAGCTTTATCAAGTAAGGCCTCTGACATTTTTTCATCTTTCCAGAAAGCACTTATGCCACCATCTTGCCACCCTATACGACTAATTCCATTAACAATAGTAGCATCATGTCCCAAATGAGGTTTAATCTTCAAAAGATCCGGTCTACAACGCCCCGTGGGCATATCGCCTATCTTATGGCGGTAGGATACCAAGAGAGAGTCACCTTTTCTAAGTCGATCTACATGTGTGTTTTCTATAAAGACACAAGGAACACGATCATTCGTTGCTGGAAAATAATAAGCATAACTAAATCCTATAGATAAAGGACCAGTGCCTATATATCCATTAAAATCTACAGGTCTTTCTTTTGTACCTAATCCCAAATGCCATTTGCCTACAATAGCAGTGATATCCATTTCGTTTCATCAGAGAAGGCAAAGTAATTTTGGCAGTATCAATGCATAATGGCGCATCTGCAGGTAGTATTCCAACTTGCTTGCGCCAAGCATATTCACCAGTAAGCAAAGCATAGCGCGATGGAGACGAGGTAGAAGCTGGCGCATAGCAATTCGTGAAGCGAACCCCATGAGAAGCAATAGAATCTATTGACGGCGTATTAATAAGATGTGCACCATAACAGCCGAGATCACCATATCCAATGTCATCGCCCAAAATAATAATAACATTGGGATGTTTATAATTGTGAGCTGTAACTGTCTGCCTATTAGCATGGAAAATAGATATGAGGCAGTTAATATTTGATTATAATGATCCATAGTATAATCTTTATATGACTTCGTTCTTAATAATGTTGAAAAAATAATTATTTACGATCTCAGAAGAAACTTCCTTACCTATTGTCTACCCTATTTTTAGCAATCTTCCTCAATTGTGCTTGCAATTGGAAAAGTATGTCTGGATACTTGGTCGCCACATTGTCGTTTTCATGGACATCTTTGTCAACTCTATAGAGTTGTGGCTCGGAAGCATAGCCAGTTTCCACATTTTCTTCTTTCATCAGTTTTACTTTAGTATCACTGGGCTCAATATATTTCCATCCTTTATTTCTTATAGAGAGAGTATGGTCAAGGGCTTGTTCCACGATCCAAGAGCGATCAGTTTGTACCTGATTCGTCCAAGTCTCCCATGAATCCCAACTATCAGGGGCAGCGCCTTTCGGAACTCTGGCATTGAGCATTTTTGCCATAGATGAGAAGAAGTCTATCTGAGACACAAGTGCTCCAGATTCACTGCCAGCCTTCACTTGTTTGGGCCAACGCACGATGAATGGAACGCGCGTCCCACCCTCAAAGGCACTATATTTGTTGCCACGTAGTGGACCTGCAGGGCTATGACCATTTAGGAGTTCATTAGCCTGATCCTTATAACCATCATTGACGACAGGACCATTATCACTTGTCAAAATCACAAGAGTATTATCCTCTATCCTCAATCTTTTGAGCGTTTTCATAATCTCACCCACAGTCCAATCGAACTGCACAATAGCATCCCCACGAACGCCCATGTTTGTCTTTCCGCGGAAACGTGCATTGGGGAAGCGTGGCACATGGATATCATTAGTAGCTACGTACATGAAGAAGGGTTCGCGCCGATGTTCTTGGATGAACCTTACCGCATGGGAGATAATAGAATCAGCAATGTTTTCATCTTTCCATAAGGCTTTTCCGCCACCTTTCATATAACCAATGCGACCAATACCATTCACGATAGCCATATTGTGACCAAAATCCCACATTTGGTTATAGCATAGCTCTGGATTAGACTTTCCCGTGGGTTCTCCCGGAAAAGGATGGGAATAACTCACTTCTATAGGGGCGTTAGGATCCCAATTGGCTACTCGTCCATTTTCAATAAACACACAAGGAACCCGATCGCCAGTTGCAGCCATAATATAGGAATAATCGAAGCCTAAATCCCCCAAGCCACAAGGAAGTGGAGCATTCCAGTCTTGCTCCCCGGTCTTGTCACCTAAGCCAAGATGCCATTTTCCAAAAGCACCTGTGGCATATCCTTCATTTTTGAAGAGATCAGCAATTGTGTATTGTTCTGGTCGAATAATCATTCCTGCATCTCCTCTCGCTATGTCGGTGCCCTTGCGCCTCCATGAATATTCTCCAGTAAGGAGAGAATATCGTGAAGGCGTGCTCGTTGCCGCAACAGCAAAGGCATTCGTAAAACGACATCCTTCAGCAGCAAGTCGATTTACATTTGGCGTTTGAACGTTCTTGGCACCATAACATTCCAGGTCACCATATCCCAGGTCGTCTGCATAAATGAAGATGACATTCGGACGTTGCTGGGCATAAGCCTCCATCCCGTGAAAAGCAAACACAGTAAGGGCAAATAGACTTATTGGATTCTTATTCATATTCTTTTATTTTAAATTAGGATTAATGTCTTGCTCGCTTTGTGGAATAGGCCAGATAGAAGGACCTGCTGCGAAGTTCCTTGTTCCAACATACCAACGGTTTACACCCATAGGATCTGTTTTCCCATTCGATTGGTTGCGTCGTGTCGTTGCATCAGAGTTCGGGAAAGAAGCACCCCAGACATCTCCTGTGAGTTTATCCTTGGCAATATTCCAACGGAGTAAATCCCATAGCCGAATACCTTCCAATGCCAGCTCTACACGTCTTTCGTTCCTCAATAAAGGTCTCAATTCTTCCGTATTCGTGGTGGTGATATCCGGCATGTTTGAGCGGCGCCGTACCATATTTAAATATTGTAGATCGGAAGCTGTCAGCGTCCCTGCCTCCATCTTGGCCTCGACATAACTAAGCAAGACCTCTGCATAGCGTATAATGGGCAATTTTGCTGGATACTTATTATTATCCCCTCCATTATAAATGTAGTTTTCATCGATGTATTTCCTCATCATATATCCAGTCTTCGTGCTTTGGTAAGATGGGTGCAACCCGTCCTTGCCATTGCCTGCGTTATGATCCGGGTCACAATTATAAATGCCTTGTCCAAAAGCACATCCATTCCAATAAATCGTCTCTGCAAGCCTAGGGTCACGGTTCTTAGCCAAATCATTTGGATCATATTTCGGATCATTGTAACTAAATGTAGAACCATCAGAAAATTGATAAGCTTCAAACAAATCTGCCGTAACATTATGCAAGCACCAACCTCCTAACGCGCCATCCATTGTCGGATTGAATTGTTTCAGCATTCCAGAACCACATTTGTCGTCATCATACTGCATGATAAAAAGGTTCTCACTAAGTGCATTTGCCGTAGACGGCTGGAAAAGGGCCTTATAGTCTGGGCTTAATTCACTGTCTCCCAAGTCAATGATACTCTTATAGGTAATAGCTGCATCAGCCCATTGGCGTAGGAGAAGCTGTAACCTTCCTTTGAAAGTCAATGCAGCTTGCTTTGTGGCCCGTCCATAATTACCTTCAGCTGCTACTTCCGACCATTTCGGTAATGCTGCGGCAGCCTCAGAGAATTCATTCATTGCCCACTTTGCGACTTCATCTCGTGGCGTTTTTGATACAGAGTTAGCCTCATCCTTAGTCATCGTATGTTCGACTAAAGGAACATCATGAAAAAAGGAACATAAATAAAAGTATTGTGTAGCACGAAGGAAACGGGCTTCCGCCTCATACCTTTTCATATTCGTCTCAGAAATACCTACGGCATTTTTGAGTTTTTCCAGGAAGTCATTACAACGGGCGATCTTTTGATAGGACAAACTCCAATACGTAGAAGTTGCGCCACTCCTTGCTGCGCTAAGATTACCTGACGCAATGATGCCAATATTACTGTTCAGTCCTCGCCTGTCCCAACCGTTATCGGAACATATATCGAGCATCAGGAGTCCTTGATAACTCCACCAATCAGATGGCGAATATTCTTCACTGCCGAAAACAATATTAGCATGATAAAGCCCTGTTAATGCAAGCATGGCATTTTGGTCGCTTTTCATAAAACCATCAGTTGCATACGATGTAAGTGGCGACCTATCCAAATCGCATGATGTAAAGACACACAAGATGCACAGGATGATATATACAAATTTATTAAATCTTTTCATCTTCTTCGAATTAAAAATTAATATTCAAACCGAACGTATAAGTCTTGAGAATAGGATAATAGCTCCCACTCGTATCAATTTCAGGATCCCAACCTTCTGGGAAATGATGGAACGTAAGAGGATTTTCGCACTGGACATAGCACCTAATATTGTTTACTCCCAATACCTTAACTGCATTCTTAGGGATAGTATATCCTAATTGTACGGATTTGATTCGGCAATACGAAGCATTTCTTACCCAGAAATCAGACAACAAGGTATTATTGGATCCACCAATTCCACTATTGGGTATAACCTCCAATCTTGGATACTTCGGGTATCTTTCGGGATTATCCGCCTTGAAATATCCTTCTGCCTGCCATTTTTGTATGGACCCATAGCCAGTAAAAGCCCAACCAGCATAACCACTTAACATACCTTTTACTCCTGCAACTCCTTGTATTTGGCCTGAGAAATCAAAGCCTTTATAATTACATCCCATAGTGATTCCATACGTATACTTAGGTATGCGGGAACCCAAAACAACACGATCATCTGATGTAACCTTCCCATCTCCATTGATATCCACGTATCTAATATCACCTACTTTTGAATCAGGGGCAATAGACGATTGGTCATACCAACTTTTCTTGTCCTCTTCATTAATGAAAACGCCATCCGTTTTATAGCCATAATAAATATTCATGGGATAGCCAACAAAGTAAGTTCCATTACCTACGAGTCCATTATTTTGCGTAACATTAGCTAATCCCAAGGATAGCACTTTATTCTTGATGTAGGAGAAGTTCCCCAAGATATGATATTCGAGTTCTCCTATTTTATGATAATGACCCAACTGTAATTCGATGCCATTGTTTTGAAGTTCCCCCATATTCATTTGAGATAATGAAAATCCATAGACGCTTGAGATACTAGCTGACGGAGAAAAAAGAATATCCGTGGTCTTGCGATGGAAATAGCTCACATCAAAAGTCAACTTCTGATGCCAGAAAGATCCTTCTATCCCAATGTCTTGTGTCTGCGTGGATTCCCAATGCAGAGTCGGATCAACAGCAGTCGTCATTGCCACTCCTTGATAAAGTTTTCCTCCAAAAGAATAATTATAGCCTAAATTATATACCGATTGATAAGGATAATTACCTATATTTTGATTACCTAACTTCCCTATTGAGGCTTTGATCTTAAGATTGTCTACCCATCCCCGTGTATTCTTCATGAATTTCTCTTCTGAAATTCTCCATCCTACGGCTACAGAAGGAAAGAACGCATACCGCTTGTCCTTAGGAAAGCGGGAAGACCCATCATATCGAAAAGTAAATTCAGCTAAATAACGTTCATTATAATTATACTTGGCTCTTCCAAAGACAGACTGTAACGCCCATCCATATCCTCCACCGGAATTGCTGGATTGATCAGCATCACCAGTGTCAATTTCTGGATAGTCGTCACTTGGAAGGTTATTACGCGTGGCACTAAGATACCTATCATCTTCCTGCTCCCAAGAGTATCCAAGCAAAGCTGACATCTCATGTTCACCTAACTTCTTGTTGAAATTTACCGTTGCTTGGAATGTCTTATAGATAGCCTTTGACGTGCTATTGATGAACTGATTGTTAGTGGACGTCTTTACATCTGTCACAAAAGAGGAACGGAAATCCCGCGTTTCATCTGACGTATAATTATAGGCACCAATTAAGGATATCTTTATCTCCTTGATAGGGCTATAGTCTAATTGCTCATTGATACTAAAGTTATGTTTGTCATATTTGTTAAATGATTTGGATTCTATCCACATGACAGAAGTGCCATACCCTTCTTCACCTCCGCCATAATTTCCATTTTTCAATTTCGTAGGAACTGTACCCGGCCAACGTACAGAGTTTGAAATAATGGTATTTAGTCCAGCTGTGTCTTTCCCATAGGGGACTTCTGGTTGTTTCCTTAATCCATATACGCCCTGTATCCTAGAAGTGAGAGTTATCTTAGGCCAAAGTTGTGTTATAAGATTTACTCGCGCGTTATAACGTTGGTAATTATTCTTCCTGATGATACCATCTTGATATAAATATCCAAATGAAATCATATATTTGTTAGTTTTGCTCCCCCCACTAATTGACAAATCATGCCCTGACTGAAAAGCTGATTTAAAAATTTCATCTATGTACCTATTATTCGCATAATTGTCAGGATCACTTCCATCTTTGAACTTTTGTATTTCTTCCCGCGAGTACACTTCCGAACCATTGGCAATATTATACAAAGTCGCGTACTCCCAAGTATCTACCTTATTGGGTAATTCCGTTGCCGAAGCTACACCTACATAGCCATTATAATTAACACGTGTCTTACCTTCCGTGCCGGTCTTCGTCGTCACCAATATAACACCATTGGCGGCTCGTGAACCATAAATGGCAGCTGTAGAAGCATCCTTTAACACAGATATATTCTCGATGTCTTCCATATGGATATCACTTAACGTACCGGGAATACCATCAATCAAGATCAACGCGCTTGGCGTCGCTCCAAACGAACCTACTCCCCTGACTCGTATCGTTCCAGCATCGGCACCCGGACTTCCTGACGTTTGAGTGACAGTAACGCCTGGCATCATGCCCATTAAGGCATTCGTAACAGAAGGAGTGGATCTATTTTGCAATTTATCAGAAGAAATCGTGGAGATAGAGCCGACAACATCTACTTTACGTTCAACGCCATAGCCTACAACTACCACATCGCTGATCATCTGAGTATTTTCTGTTAATACAATATTAAAATTATCATTCTCCTCAGGATTAATAATCTTAGAAGTAAAGCCTATATATGAAACTTCTAACTTCTCATTAGGGTCAGCCATGATCGTAAAATTACCATTTATATCCGTGACAGTCCCCGTGCTTGATCCCCTTTCTTTCACAGTAGCGCCAATAATGGGCTCTCCCTTTTCATCTCTGACGACTCCTGTGACCTTAACCTTATTATTAAGAGGAGAGGAATGGGGCTTGCTTTTCTCAACTTGCCTATTGTCCTTTTTGATAAGAATATGCCCCGGACTCAATTCATAAGTATATCCTGTACCCTTCAAAATAGCATCGAGGGCATTCCTTACAGTGCCACTGGCACCTCGCACATTAACGATAAGATCAGTGTTGATGGTTGCGGTATTATAGTCTACCGACAATCTCGTCTGTTTCTCAATCGTGGCAAACGCAGCTTTCAGCGTCATGCTTCCTCCTGTGAACTTCACGCTTTGAGCCCCAATTGTCAAGGCCACGAACAAGCAGACAATGGTGAGTAACAGCCTAGCGATACTCCCATGTTTTTTATACTTTACTTTTTTCATGGATAAATGGTTTGTTATTAATAATTATAATGTCTAACGGTTTCTACTTTTATGGAAGTTTTATGGCGAATAACGCACAAGGAAAAGAATTTTTTTATAGAATATCTTTCAAGAAACGATCCTGGAGGATAGGCGAGTATAATAACTATCCATCAGGAACGTGAGAAGTGACTATCCTACATCCATGAAGCACGCGCCAAAGGGCTCTGACCGTTTTATCAGAAATTGCACAAATCGTTGAATATGTGCGCATTTCAACATCATTTGTGCATTTTTACAACCATTTATTTTGCCACGAAGTAAAAAGTTTGTAATTTTGTCGCCAATATTTCACAATACGATTTTAAATATGAGTTTGAAAATTGTTGTACTTGCCAAGCAAGTACCAGACACAAGGAATGTAGGCAAGGATGCGATGACCGCTGAGGGAACCGTGAACCGCGCAGCCCTGCCTGCTATCTTCAATCCCGAAGACTTGAACGCCCTGGAGCAGGCTCTTCGCTTGAAAGAGCAAAACCCGGGTTCTACCGTAGGTGTTCTCACGATGGGTCCTCCACGTGCAGGAGAAATTATCCGCCAAGGCCTCTATCGTGGTGCTGATACAGGATGGCTGTTGACAGACCGCCTTTTTGCCGGGGCTGACACCTTGGCTACTTCTTATGCTCTTGCTACCGCCATCAAGAAAATAGGGAACGTAGACATTGTCATCGGTGGCCGTCAAGCCATTGATGGAGACACTGCGCAGGTAGGTCCTCAGGTCGCCCAGAAATTAGGGCTGAACCAAGTCACCTATGCAGAGGAGATCCTGAAGGTAGAAGGCGGGAAGGCTACCATACGGCGCCATATTGACGGTGGCGTGGAAACCGTCGTTGCCCCGTTGCCTGTGGTCATCACTGTAAACGGGTCGGCTGCTCCTTGTCGCCCATGCAATGCCAAGCTCGTCATGAAATACAAATATGCCTCCTGCCCGATGGAGCGCAAGGAGAATGATCCAAGGAAGGACCTTTACGAAGAGCGTC
>ERZ779941.191-NODE-191-length-31558-cov-3.637209_pt1 | contig 31558 bp, 39 predicted proteins | sample MGYA00511952_ERZ779941 | MGnify/ENA primary metagenome ERZ779941 (study PRJEB29588, sample SAMEA2142846) | human gut metagenome | biome: human gut; feature: human-associated habitat; material: faeces | place: Denmark | collected 2008/2010 ...
ATTGGAAGATAAGCATATTCAATTCAGAACAGACTTGCGGGCGATGGTCTCAGCGGCTCGAGCCTGGCGCACCATAGCCCGAGCCTGACTCACCTTGGTCTGTACGTCCACCCATTGTATGTCGGGCAGTGATCCGGCAGCGTGCAATTGTTTCATGCGACGGTAACTGTCTTCTGCCTGTGCCAAGGCATCCTCCGCCTGTTGGGTGGCAGCGCGGGCGGCGAGCAAGGCATTGCCCGTAGTAGTAGCGTCCACCGTGCCCAACAGTTGACAACGTTTGACGGCCTGTCCTTCACTGATATCCAAACGCTGGATGGTCCCTGCAGAGGAAAAGCTCAATGCCACCGCGTTGGTACCCTCTACCGTACCAGCATAGCTGTTGCCCCAAGTAGCCGATACATCGCTCACAATGGTTGTCTCCACACGCACCGCACGGTCTGCGGACTTTTCTTTCTCGCCCTGGCAACCAGCGACCAACAGTCCTGCCAACACGATGATCCCTGAAATACATAAGTCTCTTTTCATCTTCATGTTCTATGATTCACGTTTCTGTTTCGGATGCAAAGTAACTGCCTTTTTCCAATATTTATATGTCCCAAAAAGGAAACAGAACGTCCCATTTTTATTGATTCGTTCTTATAGAACATTCATTTTCCTTTGAAGAACATTGATATCTCAACAAAATTCACCATCTTTGCATACAGAATAGGACATTAAAGAACATGACGAATGGAAAAAAAGATAATAGAAATCACCAATAACAACCAGCAGCTCGCAGAAGGTTTCTACAACAGCGACAATCACAATGCGCTGACAATCGACTATTCCGACGACGATATCATCATCGTGGATAATATCCGCGATATTGTCGCCGCCAATCCGATGCGCATGAAAATGAACGGCATCATCGTTTGTTACAATGGGACCATCAGGTAGATGTCAACGATCAACGGTGCACCTTTGGCAAGAACCAGCTTGTCATGTTCCCGCCCAACACCACCATCGACAACTATCTCTTCAGCGTAGACTTCGAATGCAAGGCGATCTTCCTGACCAACCATATCATCCAGCGGTTCCTACGTCCCTACCTCGATATTTGGAACCACGCCGTATATGTGAAGAAGATACAGGAACGGCAACTGAGCGACATCGACCTGGAGTTCGTACGTAAAATCTATGATGTCATCCGCTTTTGCTTAGACTACGGTGAGAATGCCAACAAGAAAGAAGTGGTGCAGTCGTTCATCCAAGGTGCCCTCATGGGATTAGGGGGAATGTTACTCAGGGAGAACGACTATCAGGACTTACCCAAGGAGAAAGGGCAGAGCGGCGATCTCTTCCCACGTTTCCTCGACCTGCTGCAAAATAGTCAGGTGAAGCACCGATAGGTGACCGACTATGCTGACCAGCTCTGCATCACGCCCAAATACCTGACGATGGTATGCAAGCAACACTCTGGGAAGACCGCCCTACAGTGGATTGAAGAGTACACCCTTGCCGACATTGACTACTATCTGCGCTCTACCGACCGTTCGATCAAGGAAGTCGCCAACATCCTCGGCTTCCCCAACGCGTCTTTCTTCGGGAAGTTCGTCAAGGAGCATTTTGGCATCTCACCCATGAGTTACCGGGAGAGGAGAAAGGAGATGGGCAAGGATGACGCTGACATATCTTATCAGGAGCTTTGCAAAAGGCCATCTAACACGCCGCAATAGGTCATCTCCCGCGATGCGAAACGTACCGCACGTCGCCCATTGGGCTTTCATGATACGATACTATCCGTTGGCGTATCTCAGAAGGTGGGTGACAGGTCGCCCAAGTGCTTTGTATTCCGCCCGCTTGCACTATCTTTTGCATAAGACAGGTGGCACCTCTACGAAAATAAAACTTTAGTGGTCTTATTATTTGGGAATATCTTTAGTTTGCACTATCTTTGCGACGAAAAGGATATAGAGGAAAAACAAAGAACCATTTCGTTGGATTGGATGCGTTTCGTGGCTTGTGTCCTTGTCATCTTACAGCACGTGACGGAATTTTATTATGCGTCGCCTGAGTTCTTGCCTGCCTGAACAGAGAATGCATTCTTGGTTGGCATATTTAATAGCATCAGTCGAGTGTCCGTACCCTCGTTCGTAATGATTTCGGGCTATTTGCTCTTGCCGATGAAACAAGATACTGCCGATTTCTTCAAACGCCGGTTCACGCGAGTCCTTTATCCTTTCTTGGTGTGGAGTGTGGTGTACAGCATTTATTTTGCCCTTTTACGACATGACTCGTTGATGCAATGGGTTCAGCATGTACTTTGTATTCCAATTACTTACGAAGCGGAGCATCTGTGGTACATCTATATGCTAATAGGACTGTATGTCTTGATTCCGGTCTTGACTCCTTGGCTAAAAAGTGTTTCACGCCGTGAGCTGGAAGCATACTTGGTCTTGTGGGCCTTTACTACGCTCTTACCTTATGTCAAGTTATTGTTCCCTACCATTGGGGCAGCAGCATTTTTTAATCCTTCGCCAACCTTTTACTATTTCTCTGGTTTTGTGGGATACCTGATTTTGGGACATTACATTCATCGTTATCATCCGTTCAACCGAGTACAAGCAATAACAGGCATCGTGGTAGGGTGGATCATCACTTCGGTGATATTCTTGTATCAGTTGGCTCATTGTAATACATTGGAAGAGCCTGAATTGAGTTGGGGATTCTATACCCTAAATGTTTTGTTGATGTGTGCCGGTGTGTTTACTTTGTTGCATGGCATCAAAAAGTCCGCAAGCAGTTTGATGGAAAGATGGGTTGTCTCGGCCAGTTAATTAAGTTATGGCATCTATTTGTGCCATGTCCTATGGCTGAGGCTGTATATGCAGTTGTTCATGACTTTGTTCGATAATGTGATATGGGTGGCCTTGTGTGTCGTGCCGTGTACATTTATAAGTTCGTACTTGACCATTTGGATATTGAGCCGTTTGCCGAGGACAAAGTTTTTGTATTAGATAAAATTGCCGTAGTATGTGGATCAGATAAAAAAAAGTTATTTGTTTCCTATGTGGCTTGCACTATTGCTTCAGAGTTTTCCCTATTGCCTATATGATAGGAGGTAATGGTATCTAGTTGACAACGCTGATAGCGGAGGTAATGACGATGATTGTGGCTTGCCCCAATGTTGTTGGTAAAAGGGTACTTTGTGCAATGTCATGAGTCGAGTCAATAGAGGAAGAGAAGGGAACAATACTCAGAAAAGCATTGTGCTGGCAATGCGTACGACCATTTTATGATATCTCAATTTATTCGTTATAGAGCATGGGAAAATCTACGTTGTCGCCGTTCCAAAAAGAAAGGTCGTAGGAAACAACAGCCTCTCATCGGCTTGTTGCGTTCAGATGAAAACGCGCTGACACGCCATAATCCCTTAAAATGTGCATATAACGAGAGAAGCAAAGGCTAACACCTTACTCTGTATATCGTCTCCAAGACGGTAGTTGTCCTTAATAGTCCAAAACCGGTACCCCTTATTCATACAGGTATTCAAAATTTCCATGATCATGAACAGCTTACGGCCAAGTTGCGACAACTCACTGCAAATAATAATGTCGTCTTTGTCGAATTTTGCGAGCAGTGTGCTGAACTCGCGCTTGTCATAGCTCTTGGTACCGCTAATGGTTTCCTCAATCCAATCATCAACTTTCAAGTTCTCTCTTTTGCAGAACTTGTTGATATCGAATCGCTGGTTCTCTACAGTCTGCTTGTCGCTGCTTACTCTGATGTATCCGTAAACCATTACTATATAATGCTTGATATTAATAAAGGAACGATTGGTGACAAAATCAGCGCACCTACGGTGGGCAGCTATGTGCTGTATTGTTAGGACGCATGGCTGCTGCGTATGCATAATATAGTATCACCGTTCGTGGAGAAAGAGACCGTCAGTAAGTATTACTTTACTGATAATGTCATTCTCAATCTCTTCCTTATTGATGCGGGCACTTCGTTGTTGGAGAACCTTGTAGCTGTAACCCTACTGAGAATGTATGGCAATGACCCTGACAATGAGCGTGTGTATTATTATAATGCGGGAGTCGAAGTAGATTTTTATGTACCCGAGGAAGGCCTTCCCATTCAGGTGTGTTACAATCTTAGCCAAAGCGACGGTACATACGAGAGAGGTGAATGCTTTGAGAAAGCTTCCGTCCGTATTGGAATGCAAGCGTCGTCTCATCATCACTTACGATGAGGAAGTAAGCATTGAAGACCATCACGGAAAGATAGAGGTGTTGCCTTATTGAAAATGGGCTGTAACGTGCTGGGAACATCCTGCAAAAGAATAGCGAGAATGTGGTACAGAATATAATCATCAAAAAATAGAGAATTGATTTTTCCTACTGGACTGTAGTGTATGAGAATAAATACTTTTGCATGAAGTAAGTTATTCAAGAAACCTTCAAAAGAGAGAAGATGAATGCGTGCCGAGCACGAGCGAACACGACAGCGCGAATTGGATGTAGTGAGAGGTTTGCCCATTGATTTCCATCCTATCTTTTTGATGATACAGTTTTTGGAACCCAATGATATTTTGCGATAGAAAGACGACATATAGAAATCATTGTGATACAAGGCTCAGTATCACGACCGTTTCTAAGGTTATATGTGTTCGCAGTGTGTTCGTTTTTAGGCACGAAAAAAGGAGTTATTTTGTTGTAACTCCTTGATTTTCAGTGTAGCGGGGGTGGGTAATCAACCTACTTTTTGCACCCCAAAACAAGTGAAAAGAAATGCTTACAAAGCGAATAAAAAGCCCTGTTTTATCGATGGTTGCAAGGTTTATTGGTTGAGGCTGCAAGGTTGTTTGTTTTCCCTTATTATCCTATATTTTGCTATTATTTGCACCCTATTTGCACCCCTAAGTTTGCACCCCAAATTTTCTAATATGGCTTAAACAGGGGTTTTTTGTGGTTAGGAAATGCCAATTTGCACCCCCAAACCCTAAAAAGCAATAAAAATGGGTTTGGAAAAGGTAAAAAACAGGGTGGGAAATGAAACTATATGAAAAGAAATATATACCTTTGCAAACAAATGAAATAATAACTATTATGTGCAAGGGCAAATTTGATACAAAAGGGTGGAACACTAAGACAGATAACCCAAAGTTAGGCTGCAAGGTGTTGTTAGATGGTAGAGGTAGTTTGTTTCTAATCTATAACTATGGCTATAATGGGGCTACAGGAAAGACAATGAGAAAGAAAGAGTTTCTAAGCCTGTATCTTTATGGCAATGCCAAAACCCCAATAGAGCGGCAACAGAATAAAGAAACGTTGGCTTTGGCACAAAAAATCAAAGATGAACGTAAACAGCAATTCTTAGAAGATAGGGAGGGCTACAGGTTGAGGCAAAAGGGCATAAACCTGTATAGTTACTTTGCTGATTTCATAGAGCATAGCAACGTTGCAGACAAACACGTTTTGGGAGGTGCTTTAAGAAACTTTCAAGACTTCATTAAAGAAACCTATCCACAGTTTGCAAGCAGAATAGAACCTAAGAACCTATCTAAACCGATGATGGTAAACTTTGCCCACTACATAGAAGATATACACACAGGAGAGGGCATAAGAACTTATTGGCAGAGGTTTAAGAGGCTGATTAACTATGCTGTAGGGCAAAAGGTAATCAAAGAAAGCCCCTGTTTGGGCATAAAGGTAGCCAATACTAATGACATATTGGGCAAAGATATATTGAGTAGAGAGGAATTAACCAAGCTGTTTGCAACACACTATGACAAAGAAAGCCAAACCATTAGGAGAGGCTTTGCACTAACCTGTTTTACAGGCATAAGACATTGTGATTTGGAAAAGCTAACATGGGGCTGTATTGACTATACTAACAAAACCCTTACTTTCAGACAAAGCAAAGTGTTACATGATAGCAGTGCAAGCGGTGTTGTTACCCCTTTGAATGATATGTTATTAGGAGTGATAGGAGTAAAGCCAGAGGGGGCAAAGGATAGTGATTTAGTGTTTCCTAATTTCCCGTCTATAGAGGCAAGCAACAAAGCATTAAGGCATTGGACTAAAAGAGCGGGTATTGATAAGCATATAACGTGGCATTGTGGCAGGCACACTTTTGCTACACAAATGCTTTCTAATGGTGCAAATGTAAAGGTAGTAAGCGAGTTATTAGGGCATAGCAGCTTAAAGTTTACAACCAAGTATTTAAGGGCTGTAGACGATTTGAAGAAAGCAGCCATAAATAGTTTGCCACAAATAGACACGTTTAATATTTAGAGCCTGTAATTATGGATAGTTCAAAGGTTTTCAAGAAGATTGGAGAGGGTAAAGAAGTTTACCTTTTGGATAATCAAGAAAATTGTATGCTAAAATGTTTCAATGATAATGGCATAGTAGGGGTAATGCTAAAGAGAAAAGGCAAAGCAGCGTTTCAAGTAGATGTAAGAAACGCTGAAATCTATGATATTATGCAAGAGGCAGAAGAAACCACAAAAGAAGTATATGAGCGTTTTAATGGTTGAGGCTATGACAGAACAGGAATTTATTACAGGGGTAGCCGATGGCACTTTGCTAAATGTAGATGTTATCAAGTATTGTGTCGAGGCTAAAAGGTTGGGGGCAAACCTTAATGACATCTTAGATGAAATGTTTGCACAAACCCTTAGCTATCATACACACCAAATAGCCTTTGTAGAGGGTACAGATGAAATTAAAGACTATGGGGGTGTATCAATGGCAGACCAAACCAAAATAAACCGTCTGTGTGACGCTATGGGGCTAATACAGGCACGTTTTGGCATTGATTGGGGAAACTTCAATGAACAACAGGAAACGGCAGCAAAGCAGCCATTAGCATTTAGTGACAATGCCGATACAGATAAAGCCATTTGGGGGCTTATAAAGCGGCTAAAACAAGATGGGTGGATAAGTTCTACAGAAAGCGGTTATAAATGGCAGAGAGGGGCAACAAATCAGCTAATAGCCTATTGGGTTGAATGTGTTAGCCTCAACTTCAACCTATCAAACAAATATATCAATGAAAAACCGTCTATCAAATGGAAACCTTTTGAGGCTTTGTTTGGCTTAAAAGATGGAACACTAAAAACGGCAAAGCAAAGTTGGCTAAAGGTAAACACAAAATTTACTCCAACACGATTTGAAGAAATAGAGCCATACACAAAGGCAGAGTAACCAAACAAGCCCCAACGATAGCCCAACGTTGGGGCATTTGTTTTCATTATTGCTATATCTTTGCACTTGTTAATTGGTTGTTAGTCGGTGCACAGGCAAAGCAGCCACTAAAGCAAAGATAATGGAAACAATAATACTACAGGAAAAGCAGCTACAGGCATTGGCCAACACTATTGCAAGCAGATTGGCAATAAACACTAAAGAAGTGTTGACTTTCAAAGAGGCTTGTTTATACACAGGCTTAAGCACGTCAGCACTCTACAAACAGACGATGTTAGGGAATATTCCCCACTACAAGCCAAATGGAAAGATGAACTACTTTAACCGTTTGGAGTTAGACCAATGGTTACAACAGAACAGATGTAGCACACAGGCAGAGTTAGCCGACAAAGCCCAACACTACACTAACAGAAAGGGGGTCTAATATGAACACTCCAAACATACGTTACTATGCCTTGTTTGTAGATACAACGGCAGAGGGCAAAAAGACACAAAAGTTTAGTGTTGCAGCCTCAACGGGTTATTATCCCCCAATGGAACAATTAAAGGGCAAAGATGGCAGAATATCAATGTACCTTATGGAGAAACTTAAAGAGGGGCTATTTACACCGTCTATGAGGTTACAGGCTAAAGGTAGCCTAAACTTCACAGGGTTAAAGGAATGGTTTGTAGCCGATGGCAAACTAAGCGGCTATGCTTATGGCTATCCACTAAGCGACAAAACCTATAGTAAAGACAATAAGCCAAACCCCTTTTATGACTTCAAGGCAGATGGCTATCTTTTCAAAGTACACACCAATGAAGATGGCACTAAAGCCACTAAGATTGAAATGTTAGTTTTGGCAAATGCCAAACCCCTTATAGCCACTTATTGCAAAATGCTACAGATGGGCGGTTTTGATGAGGCTTTGGCACTTGTTAGGCAGCAAGCAGAGTAAGGGGCAAACTCCTTATAATAAGTTGTAATTTGTCTACAAAATTTGTACACATTGAATGTATGATAAAGTTAAATTATGGTTGGATAGGTCGTCAGTTAGTGGGGAGTTTTCCACTATTGTCGATAACCTAAGCAAGGCAGTGGAACAAACCGACAGGCAGACAGGGGAAACAAAAGTGTTTGGCAGTTTGGAGGGGCTTAAAGTTTCTATCTATGCCAATGGAATAAGCATTATTGGCAGTTTGCCAAAATACATGTATGCAAGCAACGTTTATCCACTTGACAGGCACACCACAAAGGAGGCATTAACCAAAATAAGCGACACACTTCATACAGATGTTAGCAGGGCAGATGTTACAGGGTTGGAGTTTGGCACGGTACTTTTGCTATCTCACAGGGTGGAAAGCTATTTGCAGCGTTTGGGGGAAACTCCAAAACTCCAAAGGGTACACTTTGAAGATGGCACTTTGTACTATAGAAGTAAATCAAGACTTCAACCCAAAACGCTTGCTTTTTATGACAAAGTAGCAGAGTGCAAGCACGGTGGGGTGGAAATGCCTACAGGGTTGGAGGGGCAGAACCTGTTAAAGTATGAACTTAGGCTAAATAGACGTTTACCAAAGCAGTTGAACGTTAGGGAGGTTAAAGCCGCAACCCTCACAGATAGGGAGTTTTATAAAGCCCTTATGCAGCGTTGGCAAAATGCCTACTTTTCAATCAGTAAGCAGAAACAAGTAAAAACAGATGTTATGAGTGAAATAAAGACCGTTTCAGACGCTTTCAATGTGTTTGTAGCAAGATTGATGGCAAATGCCAATAAAGACGTTGTAAGCGGCTTTATAGATGAACTCAAAGACGCTAAAGTTTTTGAGAATAGAAACTATTATGACAGACTTAAAAAGAAGATACAGGCTATTTCAGAAACGGCAGATGTAACGGTTACAGATGAACTTATAAAAGAGTTAGACAATGCCGTTAAAAATAGCGGTGCATACCTGTAAAGTCTTTATAATAAGTTGTAGTTTGTATACAAAATTTGTACACACGGCACGTTACTAAAGTAGTAAGTTATTAGTTATTATGGGTAGACAAAAGAATGATGGTAGGGGGAGGTTGGGAGGCAGAGCAAAAGGCACTCCAAACAAAGCCACTTCAACTTTTAAAGAATGGTTGGAGGGGCTTTTGAATGATAACAGGAAACAGATAGCGGCAGACCTAAAGGCAATAGCCCCCTATGAACGGCTAAAGATGTTAGAGCGGCTTTTATCCTATGTGATGCCAAAGCAAGCAAACATAGGCATACAAGCCCAAATAGAGGCAGAGTATAAGGCTTTGCAGATGGCAATGCAAAACTTAGACGACACCACATTGGAAAAGATAGCAGAAAAGATGTACCAATTAGAGCAGAAAAACGAGATTAATGAAAATACAGATTAGCGACAAAGAAAGCACGGCACTACTCAAAGCGTGGCAATGTGGCTTTATAGATACCGACAAATTAGGGGCTTTGTGTGAAAAGATGGCAGAAAGCCTTTTGATGGTAAACGGCACACTAACACACCCCTTTGAATATTTAATGATGGAGTTAGACAAACAAGATACACAGGCAACCCAAGACTATGAGAATAGAATTAAGTAACGATGAGCGCACGGCACTACTCAAAGCGTGGAAAAACAAGTATATTGAAACAGATGGCTTGCAAAGTCTTTGTTTGAAGATGGCAGTAGCCATTAACCAAAGCAGTAACCAAACTTTGCACCCCTATGTTAGGGCAATGTTGGAGTTAGATAGATTGATTAGCAGCTTAGATGATATAAGCCTTAGAGGGTAGCCTCAACCCCCAAAAGAGTATTTGAATAGCAAACACTTGACAAAGTTTAACTTAAAGCTATTTGTTACTCAAATACTTACAAAAAACGTTTAACGTTTGCTTTGGCTACAGGTGGTTATTATCCACTATCTTTGCAACCGACAAACCAATATTATAACGATATGCAGACAATACAAGTAACAGACAGGGCAAAGCGGCTATTAGAACGCTTTGGCACATCAAGCGAGGTTGGAAACTCCTACACAGAGTTTCAAAGTGCAATGTTAGAGGCTATAGGGGCGGTTATAGGGCTATTGGAATACTATAATACCGATATACAGATAACGGGAGAAGATTTAGCGTCCCTGTTTGCACTCCAACAATATTCAGATTTGGCGGCAGAACTTCACAAAGGCTTTGTGGAGGCACAGGATAAAGCCAATATTAAGCCATTAGGAGCGGCAGACTAAGGCACAAAGGGAATGAAACACACTAAAGAGCAATGAAACAATAAAAACGATATACTTTTGCACTAACAAGTATTTCATTGGTTGGGGGCTATCCGTTGTGAAATGGGTAGCCCCTGTTTTATGCAGCAAATCCAAATTAGCCATTTTTTCTTAAAGTTTGACATTTGCCCTAAAATCAGTGTTAAGCCTCAACAGGGCAAAATAACTCTAAAAGCATATATTTTGTTATCTTTTGCACCCTATTTGCACCCTTTGAAAAGAAAAAGCCTTGTAAACGTTTGATTTACAAGGCTTTTTTAGTAAATAAAAGTAGCGGGGGTGGGCCACGATCCCACGACCTCCGGATTATGAATCCGACGCTCTAACCAGCTGAGCTATCCCGCCATCATTTTCAGTGCAATAGGAATATATCGTTATAAAGCGATTTCTGAATTGCGAGTGCAAAGGTAACATAAAATTTGGTATCTGCCAAACAATTAGCTTATTTTTTATTGAATAGATTCAAAAAAAGAGTATAAATCACCATGTAGGATCGACTCTACATTGATAGATAGCGTCCCCTACCCTCTTTCCATACATAATTAGATCATAAAAAACACAAAATTGAAAGGTTTCTCCTTTTTTTATACTACTTTTGCAAACTGATACGTATCATCGCGTCAAAGATTTGAATGAGAATATTCAGAATAAAGAAATTAGATATCTTCATACTTAAACAGTTTAGTCTGCTTTTCGTAGGTACATTCTTCATCTGCCAGTTTGTGCTGATGATGCAATTTTTATGGAGATATATTGACGACCTGATCGGCAAAGGACTATCCATGACGGTCCTGGTACAGTTTTTCTGGTACATGGGGCTCATGCTGGTCCCTCAGGCACTGCCTTTGGCTATCCTGCTTTCCTCTTTAATTACCTTTGGCAACTTAGGAGAAAGCTCTGAGCTTACAGCCATTAAGGCAGCAGGCATATCTTTGATGCAGGCTTTCCGTTCCTTGATTATCACTTGTTGCGTAATCTGCCTTTGTTCCTTTTATTTTCAAAATAACATTGGACCGGACTCCAACAACAAATTAGCCCAATTGATGATCTCAATGAAGCAGAAAAGTCCTGAGTTAGAGATCCCTGAGGGGATCTTCTATGATGGCATCCCCAACTGCAATATCTATGTGCAAAAAAAAGACTTGAAAACGGGAAAGCTCTATGGTCTGATGATCTACCGCATGACAGCCAGTTATGAGGATGCCGCCATCATCCTTGCCGACTCTGGCATGATACAATCAACTGCTGAAAAAAAACATTTATTGCTCCACCTATGGAGTGGAGAATGGTTTGAGAACATGCAGTCACAAGAATTGGGGAACAGTGCGGCAGTTCCTTACCGCAGGGAGACTTTCACTGCGAAGAAGATCCTCATTGACTTCGATAGTGACTTCAACATGACAGACGCGTCATCGCTATCGAACAATGCACGAGGGAAAAGCCTTGCTGACCTGCGCACAGACTTGGACTCACTAAACCAAAGCTATGACAGCATCGGCAGAGCCTATTACCGAGACGAACAGATGATGTATTACCAGCAAGGGAAGATCAGCAAACAAGACTCTTTGCATGCCAAGAAATGGGCCTTGGCAAAATCGACAAACTATGACTCATTATTCAACAAGGCACCAGCGAATACCAAGACTCAAGCAATCAACCAAGCACTCGCGACCGTACAATCGGAAATGAGTGACTTGGAATTCAAAAGCATGATTACCAGTGATGGAGACAAGATCATCAGGCTCCACAAGATTGAGATGATCAATAAGTTCACGACAGCATTGATATGTATTGTCTTTTTCTTCATAGGGGCTCCATTAGGTGCTATCATTCGAAAAGGAGGTCTTGGCATACCGGTCATTCTGTCTGTACTCATATACATTATTTATTATATACTCGACAACACAGGATATCGTATGGCACGACAAGGGATATGGGCAATCTGGTTTGGAAAGTCCATGGCCTTAGCCGTTCTTATTCCTTTGGCTGTTTTTGTCACCTACAAAGCCAACAATGATTCCGTCATTTTCAATATGGATATATACCGGAACCTATTCCGGAAGTTGTTCGGACTACGCCTCCATCGCCATATCTTTGGGAAAGAAGTCATCATCAATGACCCTGAATACCATCAGGATGCAGACAAACTGAGGATAATTAGCACAGACGTGAGGGCCTATTCCAGGGAACATAACCTCAAGAAGGCTCCGAATATAATAAAGGTATTCTTTAAATACAAACCAGATCACGAGATAGAACGCATAGACAAAGAGATGGAAGAGGTTATTGAAGACCTGTCCAACACGAAAGACAAAGTCATCCTTCATCTCTTAAACGACTATCCTGTGCTTTCCACCAAGGCACACACCAGGCCTTTTGAACGTAGATGGATGAATATCGTCAGTTTCTTGATACTACCCGTTGGCTGGTTCCTCTATTTCCGGATGTGGAGATTCCGCCTCCGCTTACATCACGACCTCATCATCATCGACCGTACCAACCAGTCGATCCGTTCCCGTATCCGAACGATGGATGAGATTAAAGCAAAAGCTCTGCTCAAAGAAGCACAAGAAAAGAAAGACGCCCCTATTTATTAATTAAATATGTATTCTTTAAAAGACAAGACTTATGGGAGAATTCAAATTAGATAGCATCGAAGATGCAGTCAAAGATTTCAAGGAAGGAAAGTTCGTGATCGTTGTTGACGACGAAGACCGGGAAAACGAAGGAGACTTGATCACTGCGGCAGAAATGATAACTCCTGAAAAGGTGAATTTCATGCTCAAGCATGCACGTGGTGTACTTTGCTCACCATTATCTATCAGTCGCTGCGATGAACTTGATTTGCCTCATCAGGTTATGGAAAACACCTCAATGCTTGGCACGCCGTTCACTGTGACCGTAGACAAGCTGGAAGGGTGTACGACCGGTGTATCGGCACACGATCGCGCAGAGACCATCTTAGCTTTGGCTGACCCAAAATCCACGCCAGAGACATTTGGACGTCCAGGGCATATTAATCCTCTTTATGCACAAGACAATGGGGTCCTGCGCAGAAGTGGTCATACGGAAGCAACCATCGATCTCTGTCGGCTTGCAGGACTCCGCCCTGCGGGTGCACTCATGGAGATCATGAACGAAGACGGTACTATGGCGCGCCTCCCACAGCTGGTAGAATTTGCCCAGAAATACGGGATGAAAATAATATCCATCGCCGACCTCATTGCCTACCGACTGAAGAAAGAGACTTTGATAGAAGTAGGCAATGAAGTTGACCTGCCAACCATCTACGGGCATTTCCATCTCATACCTTTCCGACAGATCAGCAATGGATTAGAACACATGGCCCTCATCAAAGGAGAATGGGAACCCAATGAGCCTATCTTAGTCCGCGTGCACTCTTCTTGTGCAACTGGGGATATCCTTGGTAGCATGCGATGCGACTGCGGAGAGCAACTACACAAATCGATGCAGATGATAGAGAAAGAAGGGAAAGGAGTCTTGATTTACATGCAGCAAGAAGGACGCGGCATTGGATTGATGAACAAAATTGCTGCATACAAATTACAAGAGGAAGGATATGACACAGTTGACGCCAACATCCATTTGGGATTCAAGCCCGATGAAAGGGACTATGGATGTGGAGCCCAGATGCTTCGCCATCTAGGAGTACACAAGATGCGGCTGATGACCAACAACCCCGTAAAGCGCGTTGGATTAGAATCTTACGGGTTAGAGATCGTTGAAAATGTGCCCATTGAGATTACCCCGAACAAATACGACTACGAGTATCTGAAGACGAAAAAGAACAGGATGGGACATATATTACATTTGAAATAACTAGATCAAGAATGTTTAAATGTTGTCACAATAAGGATTTGTTCGATAAAATATTGCCAACATTTTTTCGTTATAAGGAATAATTTGATTAATTTTGCAACGATAATATTAACAAGCATTCAATATATGGCACAATTATCAAATCGACTGAATCGTTTGGCTCCTTCTGCCACATTAGCCATGTCGCAGAAAAGTTCGGAGATGAAAGCACAGGGGATTGACGTCATCAACCTAAGTGTCGGCGAACCGGATTTCAACACGCCGGACCACATTAAGGCTGCTGCCAAAAAAGCTATTGATGAAAATTATTCCAAGTATTCACCGGTTCCAGGCTATCCCGATCTACGCAAGGCAATCTCTGCCAAGCTAAAGAAGGAAAACGGGCTTGATTACGGGATCAACGAAATTTTGGTTTCAAATGGTGCCAAGCAGAGTGTCTGCAATACCATCTTGGCGCTCATCAACGATGGGGACGAGGTCATCATCCCCGCGCCCTATTGGGTAAGTTACCCGCAGATGGTCAAATTGGCAGGAGGAAATCCTGTCATCGTCAATGCAGGATTTGAGCAAGACTTTAAGATGACACCTGCCCAATTGGAGGCTGCCATCACCCCAAAGACTAAATTAGTGATCTTATGCTCCCCCAGCAATCCTACCGGAAGTGTTTATTCCAAGGTAGAATTGGAAGGATTGGCTGACGTCATCAAAAAGCATGAAGACCTGTTCGTGCTGGCAGATGAAATCTATGAGCACATCAACTATATAGGGCAGCACGAAAGCATTGCCCAATTCCCAGGGATGAAAGAACGTGCCATTGTGGTGAATGGCGTGTCCAAGGCTTATGCCATGACAGGCTGGCGCATTGGATACATAGCTGCACCAGAATGGATTGTCAAAGGCTGCAACAAGTTGCAAGGGCAATATACCAGTGGTCCATGCTCTGTCAGCCAGAAAGCTGCAGAAGCAGCATACACACTTGACCAAGGCTGCGTAGAAGAGATGCGGCTTGCCTTTGAACGCAGGAGAGATCTCATTGTCAAGCTTGCCAAGGAAATCCCTGGATTAGAGGTCAACATGCCACAAGGTGCCTTTTACTTATTCCCCAAATGTAGCAAATACTTTGGCAAAAGCGACGGAGATCGGGTCATCCAGAATTCCACAGACTTTGCACTTTTCCTGCTGGAAGTGGGACATGTGGCAACAGTAGGAGGAGATGCCTTTGGGGATCCGGAATGCTTCAGAATGAGTTACGCAACAAGTGATGAAAACATCATGGAGGCAATGAGACGCATAAAAAAGGCAGTGAGTAGGCTAAAATAACAGTCCCGAAAGAAAGGAAACGGCAACAAGAAGAATAGCAAACTTCGAAATATACCGTTAAAAGTTCTTAATTAGGGATGTGATAACCTATAAATTACTATCTTTGCGTAGTCATTGCAAGGTGAACATTGCAAAAAAGCTGTCGCCCACATGATAAACATGAGTTTAGAGTATTAACAACTTAAATTTATTAATAACTAAAAATTAAAATTTTAAATTATGGCAACTACACAAAAAGCAGCAAGTCCAAAGAAAAAATCTGAGGGCTTTACAGGAGTTAGAGGCGCATTCTGGATCATCGTCGTATGCGCAGTCATCGCATTCGTACTGTTCTTCACTTGGTTTGGAGATCCGATGCATTTCGCAGATGCGACGAAAGTTCAACCAGTTGACGTTTGGGGTACCATCTTCAAGGGTGGTGTTGTCGTTCCTGTCATCCACACGCTGTTGCTTACAGTTATCGCTATGTCAATCGAGCGTTGGCTTGCACTGAAGACCGCATTCGGCAAAGGTGCCCTGCCTAAATTCGTTGCAAACATTAAAGAGGCTTTGAATCAGAATGATTTCAACAAAGCACAGCAGCTTTGCGACAAGCAGAAAGGTTCTGTAGCCAATGTTGTTCAGGCTTCCCTGAATGAGTACAAGGCTATGGAAAGTGCAGAGAATGCTGCTCTGAAGAAATCTCAGAAGGTCGCTAAGATCCAGCAGGCTCACGAGGAGGCTACTCAGCTTGAGATGCCAACTCTGACCATGAACTTGCCAATCATCGCTACGATCGTTACACTGGGAACCTTGACCGGACTGCTTGGTACTGTAACCGGTATGATCCGTTCATTCTCCGCTCTGTCTGCAGGTGGTGGCGCTGACTCTGCCGCACTGTCACAAGGTATTTCTGAGGCCCTGATCAATACCGCTTTCGGTATCGCAACATCATGGTGCGCCGTTGTTTCATACAACTACTATACAAACAAGGTCGACAAACTGACTTACGCGCTCGACGAAGTAGGTTACTCAATCGCTCAGACATTCGAAGCCAATCACCACGACGCTTAATTTTTATCGAACCCTTTAAAAATTTATCGCTATGGGTAAAATAAAAGTTAAGAAGAGTGACGTCTGGATCGATATGACTCCTATGTCAGACGTAATGACCCTTCTGCTGACCTTCTTCATGTTGACGTCAACGTTCGTCAAGAACGAGCCCGTCAAGGTCAACGTCCCAGGGTCTGTGTCTGAGCAGAAGGTGCCGGAGAATGGACTTCTCACGATCCTGATTAGTCCAGAGAAAGATGCAGCTGGCAAGCCAACAGGCGAAGGCCAGGTGTTTATGAGTATTGACAATACAGAGCAGCTTGGCAGCACTCTTGATAACATGGCAAACGCCTTCGGTGTTAGCCTGACCCCAAAGCAGGTTGAAACCTTCAAGAGTGAAAGTACTTTCGGCGTTCCCATGAGCAAGCTCAGTGCTTATCTGTCTTCCTCATCACAGACACGTCAGAAGGAGTTGCCAAAAGCAGGTATTCCACTTGATTCCATTAAGGGCGGTATGAGCGAGTTCCAGCAGTGGGTAAACCAAGCCCGTACCGTCAACGAGAATATCAAGATCGCTTTGAAGGCAGATGCAGCTACTCCATATAAGACTGTAAAGAAAGTAATGAACGAACTCCAGGACATGGATGAATCACATTACTTGATGGTTACTCAATTAAAACAAGGAGATCAGTAATATGGCAAAGAAAGAAAGCAAGCAAAAGAAGATGAATGTCCGCGTGGACTTCACTCCTATGGTTGATATGCTGATGTTGCTTATCACGTTCTTCATGCTGTGTACGACGTTGAGTAAGCCACAGGTTATGGAGTTGTTTATGCCAAGTAACGACAAGAACGTTCAGGAAGATCAGAAGAACGAGGCAAAAGCTTCCGAAACTGTCACCCTGTATGTCTGCGCTGATAATAAACTCTATTATGGTGATGGAATTCCTCAATACGATAATCCTGCATGGATTAAAGAGGCTACATGGGGCAGCGCAAAGGATGGTATCCGTACAGTCCTTCGCAATCATACCACAGAAACTGGTGTAAAACCTGTAACACGTATTGAGCTCGCCGTAAAAGAACTTGTTGCTGACCGTGCCAAGAATCCGAAGATGTATAATGATAGTATCTATCAGTCAAAGTTGAGCGATTTGAAAGCAGGTAAGCTGAAAGACGGCGAGAAGATTCCAACATTGACCATCGTCATTAAACCGACTGATAACGCAAGTTATAAGAACGTGATTGACGCTCTCGATGAGATGCAGATTTTGAGCATTGGTACTTATGTGATTGATAAAATTAATGCAGACGACGAGCACCTGCTCAAGTCGAGAAACATTAAGATGTAATCAAGGTGTTAAACATTTAAATTAAGAAGCCAATGTCTAAAATTGATCTATACGATCCGAAATGGATTGAGATGGTTTTCCAAGGGAAGAACAAAGAATATGGAGCCTATCGGCTTCGTAAGGGGACTTCCAAGAGAAACATCAAGTCATTAACGATTCTGGTTGTCTTCTTTGCCATTCTGGGCGGTATCCTTGTTTGGAAAGTCCAGGCAGATAAGGCAGCAGCAGAGCGTCAAGCTTATATGGAAGCCATGGAGTTGTCAAAACTCCAGGAAAAGGCTAAGAAAGAACAAAAGAAGGAGAAGATACAGCCGAAAGTTCCACCAAAGAAGGAAATACCTGTAGCACGCCAGACTCAGAAGTTTACCGCACCTGTCATCAAGAAGGATGAACTCGTAAAAGAGGAAAACCAGGTAAAGCAGATGGATAAACTGGATGAGAAGGTAGCCGTAGGTACGGAAACCCATGAAGGAACTCAAGACCGTACCGTAGAGGCTGTCCGTAACGATATTGCCGTTGCGACAACACCTCCACCAGCTGCTCCAAAGGAAGAAGTAAGCAACAAGGTATTCGATGTCGTAGAACAGATGCCATCGTTCCCAGGAGGTATGGGAGCATTACAAAGCTATCTGGGTCAAAACATCAGATACCCGGTCGTTGCACAAGAGAATGGCGTACAAGGACGTGTAACAGTGTCTTTCGTAGTCGAAAGAGATGGATCTATCACAGATGTAACAGTAGTAAAATCTGTTGACCCATCCCTTGACAAAGAGGCAGTGCGCGTCATCAAGGGCATGCCAAGATGGAATCCTGGAAAGCAGAACGGTTCTCCGGTACGTGTTAAATACAATGTACCTGTAACTTTCAGACTTCAGTAATTCATAAGCATTGATGAAAAAGAGCATATCTTACATATTATTCGTAGGATTAACGATAACTGCCCTCCTCTCCTGTTCCTCAAAGGACAAGAGGGGAGGCAGAAATGATACTCCCACATCAGGAACTATCAGTTTCTACGCAGATGAGAGTTTCAGTCCCATTATCCAAGAAGAAGTGGAGCAATTTGAGTATAAATTCCCAAAAGCTCACTTAAAACCCATCTATACAGATGAGATTACTGGGCTTCAGAAAATAAAAGATCTGAAGACCTGTCTTCTAATCACATCAAGAGGGCTCACTTCCCGTGAAATCGCGTATTTACAAACTAAGCGACAAGTACCGCAAGTGTTTCCTATCGGGTATGACGGCTTAGCCCTAATTGTCAACAGGAATAATAATGATACCTGCATGACAGTGAACGATGTCAAAAAGATCTTGAGTGGAAAAGTGACGAAATGGAATCAAATTTATCCAGGGTCAAAAAGAGGAGACATCGAAGTCGTATTTGACAACAAGCGATCGGCTACATTGAACTACGTTGTAGATTCAATCTTAGATGGGAAGCCTATCAATAGTCCAAACATCTTTGCAGCTAAGACAAGTAAAGATGTGATCGACTATATAGACAAAACTCCTAATGCCATCGGGGTGATTGGTTCAAACTGGCTCAATGACAAAAGAGACACAACCAACACTACCTTTAAGAAGAACATTCATGTAATGTCAATCAGCGTAAAGGAAAAAGCGACGCCAATGAACAGCTGGAAACCTTATCAGGCTTATCTGTTAGACGGACGTTATCCTTTTGCACGGACATTATACTGCATAGTAGTAGATCCTCAAAAAGCACTGCCTTGGAGCTTTGCAAACTATATCTCGAGTCCTATTGGGCAGTTGATCATATTTAAAGCAGGATTGCTTCCATACCGCGGAGATATTAATATCAAGACAGTAGATGTAAAAAGATAAAGAAAAAACATTCAAACCCAAGTAAACGAGAAGAAGAAGTTTACGTCTAAAAGCAATAACGGTTAATAATAAGTTTACGATTATGAAGGCAATTAAATATGTATTAGTAGCAGGAGCGATGTTAGTAACGACATCGTCTGCATTTGCACAGGAAGCTAACTACAAGACGATGTTGGCTCCCATCGCAAAAGAGTTGAAAGCAAATTCTGGTAATGCACTTGCTGCTAAGGATGCAGTCAAGGAGTACACAAAGACATTTAAGAAGAATCCTGAAGCACTTGTGCGTTTAGGCGAGGCATATCTTATGGCAAAGGATTATGAAGCTGCCAATCAATATGCAGACTTAGCCATAGGAAGGAACAAGAACTTTGGGGATGCTTATATCCTGAAAGGGGACGTCGCTGCAATGCAAGACAACGGTGGAGAGGCTGCAACATGGTATCAACAAGCCATGACAATGGATCCCAAGAACCCACAAGGATATATGCGCTATGCGAATGTAAACAGAAAGGTAGCCCCAGAAGAAACAGAAAGGACACTCAATCTCCTGAAGCAAAATTGCCCGAACTTCCCTGTAGAGGCAGAGGCTGCACATACATACTATACAGGTGGGCAGTATGCCAAAGCTTTGAATGAGTACAACCAAGCTAAAATAGACAACTTGGAAGAATGGAGGGTATCAGAATATGCAACTACAGCCTATCTGGCAAACGATAAGGCAAAAGCATTAGAAGTGTCACAATATGGCATTAATAAATGGCCAAAAGACATGGGATTCCAACGGATTGCCATGTGGTCAAAGGTTGACACAGAGAAATTTCAGGATGCACTGACCAATGCAAACGTCATCTTGAATGACACCTGCAAAAAGACAAATAGAGATTACACCTATTATGGACTGGCATTAAAGGGTGCAGGACAATATGATCAAGCTATCGAAGCCTACAAGAAAGCACAAGAGGTAGAGCCAAATGATATCAAGTCTTTGCAATATATTTCCGAAGCTTACCAAGCTAAAGGGGATGAAGACAAAGCACTCGAATACAGCCAGCAATACATGGACAAGAACGAGAATGCCACACCATCAGATTATGCTAAGCTTGCGGCAATCTACGAGGCAAAGGCTAAGAAAGGGATCGACAAAGAAAACAATGTTGCCAAGGCAAATGCGATCTACGAAACAATGGCTTCAAAGTATCCTTCTATCGCAGGCTGGGTGTACAACACAGCAGGCAATGGTGCTGCAGACGCAGGCTTGGATGACATGAGTGCACAATACTACCAGAAGACGATAGACTTATTAGGCAACAAGGAAAATAGGGATGCTGATGAGACAGGATATCTGAAACAAGCATATCAGCTTATAGGATACTACTATTGGGTCACAAAAAATGACTTGGAAGCAGCTAAGCCATACTATCAGAAACTGATTGTTATTGATCCAAACGACAAGAATGCCAATGCTGCTTTGAACCCAGCACCAGCTGAAGGTGAAAACAAATAATCAATAAGAAGAAAAAAAACATAGATAAAAGAGGATGCATCAAAATTCTGATGTATCCTCTTTTCTGTATTATTGAATCGCACGGCTACTGTTTCGCACTGACCAAAGATCTACTATGTAAGTTTCTTTTCCTGAACATTTTAGTTAAGTCAATAAGATGAGCCAAATCTCATTAGGTTCTGTCATGTCGAGAAGAGATAGGAGAAAGCCAACGATTTTATATTCCACAGCGATTTTTTTTGTGAAAAGGCTGACAGGTTGTCAAAACCCAGTGTTTATCGGGCATGCAACCTGTTTTTAGGTTGTCAAAGGTTGACAAAGGTTGACAGGAATAGCACATGTTTCGCTAAATTCTCTCGAGAATTTATTGTAACACTTATCCTTTTGCGTTGCAAAACAGCCAAAATTGGTTTAAATTCTCGAGAGAATTTTGCATGGTAGCTTCAAGATTACCATATTGATCATGATATGGATTGAAAGCAAAACTTATCAATAAGCCAGTAAGCAGAGCAAAGCTTGAGTGAGTTCTGCTATGGAGAGGAAAGGTGCACGTAAGCGAACCAATTAAATGGGTCCATGTATCATATAAAAAGAGGATTATTAAGAATTTTGATATGCACTCATTATCGTACAACGATAAAGAAACAAAAAAAGGCGGCTAGAAAGCCGCCATATCTTTAAAGCATCATATCCTTATTCAGCAAGATGAATAGCCTCATTAGGACAAACAGATGCACATGTACCACATTCGGTACAAACATCTGGGTCAATTGAATACTTCTCACCCTCAGAAATAGCCCCAGATGGACACTCATCAATACATGTACCACAAGCGATACAATCGTCACTAATTACGTAAGCCATAATAAATTGTTTTTATTGTTAATAATGTTCCTGTACTCCAAAAGGATATACCTATTACTAAGTACAGTGCAAAGATACATCATTATTTTTAGATACCCATAAATAGGTACCAAATTTTTAATTATTTAAACGATGTCGAAATAAAAAGAAAGACAATAAGACCTTACTAATATCGTTATTATAGAGATGAAGAAAGTCATACTCACATATATTTCCCTCATTCTGCCTCTGCTGACAGCCTCAGCACAAGTCAAGACGGTACAGAACAGGCCCTATACAGACTTAAGGCCATTCCATTTTGGGGTATTATTGGGAATACACTTGCAAGACATTGAACTGTTGAATGCTGGTCCACAGACAGTTACCCTCCAAGATGGAACTGTAGCCACGACAGACATATCTGCAGATCAAGACAGATGGGACCCGGGATTCACAGTAGGAGTATTAGGAGAATTCAGGCTCCATACTAATTTCCAGTTTAGAATTGCACCTGCAATGTTTTTTGGGACAAGACATATCACATTCATAAATCGATCAAGTTTAGATGCGGAAGGTCAACCCACGAGACAGAAGCAAGACTTGAAGACCGCCTACTTTTCAACTGCATTCGACCTGATCTTCTCTGCACCAAGGTTTAACAACCATAGACCCTACCTCTTGGCAGGCATCAATCCAATGCTTAACTTAAACGGGAATAGTAACGACTACCTCAAATTAAAGTCAACGAACATATACACAGAAATCGGGGTAGGCTGTGATTTTTATCTTCCCTACTTCAAGCTCCGTCCAGAATTGAAGTTCATGTATGGATTAGGAGACAATCTGGACAAGAAACACGCAGACAAGCTCAAAGACAAAAATATGCTTCCTTACACATTATCGGTAAAGGAAGCACATACAAAAATTATCGCATTGACATTCTACTTTGAATAAAAGCTATTTCTTATCGAAATTAACAACCATCTTTCCGACGAAGATGGCATTCTTTCCATTTTGATCATCAGGAATAGGCTTTCCATCTCTGTTCTTAACATAACGCAATTCCTTAAAATAAGTATGGGAATGACCGCCCAAAACAAGATCAATGTCTCGAGTATTCGAGATCACCATTTGGTCACCCATACCTTGGTCTTCCCAGCCCAAGTGAGAAATTAGAATAACGAAATCACACTTCTTCTTGTCTTTCAAGAAAGTACTCATTTCCAATGCAACCTTAATAGGATCAAGGTATTGAATAGGACCATAATTCTTAGCAGAAACAAGACCGGCTAACTTAGGGCAAAGGGCAAAGACACCTATCTTGATTCCTTTTCGCTTCATAATGATATACTTCTTGACGATACCATCCAAAGGTGTTCCGCTTAAATCATAATTAGAGCAGAGGATCGGGAAGTTAGCCTTCTTAAAAATCCTAGCCATGTTGTCGAGTCCAAAATCAAATTCATGATTGCCAATGGTACTCGCATCATAATGCATCCGGTTCATCAGCCCAATCTCAACATCACCCTTATACATAGAATAATAAGGGGAGCCTTGAGAAAAGTCACCACTATCAAAGAGAAGCAAGTCTGGATGCTTTTTACGCTCTTCCTCGATCAATGCAATACGACGGATAAACCCTGCACGACCCGCCTGCAGAGTATCAGCCAAATGATAATTCAATGGTTGGATACAACTGTGCGTGTCATTAGTATGCAGAATAACCAATTGTTTCTGGGCAAAAGTAGCCAGAGAAAACAAAGACAAAATTGCAAGGAAATATAAATGTTTCATCTTATTCTACAATAATTCTACCTTCGATATCAGCATTAACACTCAAGCCCTGGGAATGCTTCTCTTTGAAAAAATCCATAATGATAAAACGCACATTGTTCTCCATGTCTTGGGGAGAAAAGAGTCTTGAACCCTCTCTCAACGCTTTCAGCCCATCATTTCCCCCAGCAAGATAATCGAGGGTTACCACACGATAATCCGCATTTGGATCTATCTCCTTCCCATTTAATCGAGCAGAAACCAACTGTCCATCCCTCGTGATAACTAATTGGGTGCCATGGCTCAAGCCCTCGCCATGGCGATGTGCGACCTGCCGGAAAAGATCCATCAGCTTAGTACCGGAAAGGGTAAGGAAACAAACCTTATTGTCAAATGGCGCTACCTCAAGGACATCCCCATAAGTAATCTTACCCTGCGGAAAAGAAGCCCGGATACCACCCATATTGTAAACAGCAAGGACAGGATACTCATTATATTTTTTCCCAGACCAAATCAAGATATCTGACAAAAGATTCGACAAAGGACTCTCTGGCCTGAAAGATGACAAAGGCTTGGCCGTCTCTCCAACAACTGGACTCATGATACTATCCACATCATGCTGATAAGGGGCTAAGAAAGCCACTGCCTCCGGATCAGGATGAGCATCATACCTCTGATCGACCAACAAACGAGTGCGTTGAATACCTGTCATCACATAGTGAGACCGGCATGAAGACCCCAGGAAAAGGAGGGACAAAATGCCAACAAAAAGATATTTTCTTTGCATATACCCTATAAGTATTTGATGCAAAGATAGTTATTTTAGCCCGAACAGGCAAAAAAAGATCTCATTTTTTGGAAGCACAAGAAAAATGTTGTAACTTTGCACCGCTTTTCGGCGTAATCGCTGGCGGGAAGAAGAGTTGCCTGTTATGTTACGTTGGAACGATAAACAAATTTAATTATAAGACAAAATGGATTTAATTAAAGTTGCTGAAGAAGCATTTGCAACCGGCAAGAAGTTCCCTACATTTAAGTCAGGTGATACCGTAACTGTCGCTTACAAAATTATCGAGGGTTCAAAAGAGCGTATCCAGCTCTATCGCGGTGTGGTTATCAGAATCTCCGGCAGTGGGGAGAAGAAGCGTTTCACCGTAAGAAAGATGTCAGGAACAGTAGGTGTCGAGCGTATCTTCCCTATTGAGTCACCGAACATCCAGAGCATTGAAGTAAACAAGCGTGGTAAAGTACGTCGTGCGAAACTGTACTATCTGCGTAAGCTTACAGGTAAAAAAGCTCGTATTGCTGAGAAGAGGGCTCTTTCCGAGGCAGAGAGAGCTGCAGCAGGAAAATAATCCTACGATTCATCGCATTTCAAGCAGAAATAAAAAGAGGCTCATCCTTGTGATGGACCTCTTTTTAATTTTTTACAACCGTAACCTCAATCCTCATAATTCACGGATGCATCCGTATCTCCATGGACCGTATCTTTCAAACTTTTCCAATCCTGAAAACCGGCGAGCAAGGCTAACTTGTCCAACGTTTTCAAGGAAGGACTCTCGATGCGGGAGAGATAGCGCCCCAACTTCTTTACTGCAGTGGAAGTCAGATGATGATGCACATGTGTAAAACGAATGACTTCTTTCATAACACAACGAATACTAAATCAGGTGCAAAGGTATTAATTTTTAGCATACGACGATCATTTTTCATCGAATTTTGCTAACTTTGCAAATAGAATTTAATTCTCCTTTGAAATGAAAGAATTAGCTTTAAAGTACGGATGCAATCCGAATCAAAAGCCTTCCCGAATTTATATGGAAGAAGGCGAGTTACCCGTTGAAGTGATGAATGGCCGACCGGGCTACATCAATTTCTTAGATGCCCTCAACAGTTGGCAGCTTGTCAAAGAACTAAAAGCGGCTACCGGCATACCCGCAGCAGCTTCTTTCAAGCATGTTTCTCCAGCAGGTGCTGCTATAGGCCTTCCACTGAGCGATACCTTGAAAAAGATCTATTTCGTAGATGACGTTAAGATTGAGCTCTCTCCTTTAGCTTGCGCGTATGCACGCGCAAGAGGTGCAGACCGCATGAGTTCATACGGAGATTTCGTCGCCCTAAGCGACACCTGCGACGCGGCTACTGCAACGCTTCTGAAAAGGGAAGTCAGCGATGGCGTTATCGCACCAGACTATACGCCTGAAGCTATGGAAATCCTGAAAGGCAAGAGGAAGGGTACTTATAACATCATCAAGATCGATCCCAATTACAAGCCTGCGCCCATGGAGCGCAAACAGGTTTTCGGCGTTACATTCGAACAGCTCCGAAATGAAATCAAGTTAGATGATCCTTCCTTGTTTGAGAACATCCCAACGAAAAACAAACAATTCACGGCAGAGGCAAAAAGGGACCTGATCATCTCGATGATCATTCTGAAATACACACAGAGCAATTCCGTATGCTATGTGAAGGAAGGGCAAGCAATCGGCATTGGGGCTGGTCAACAAAGCCGTATCCATTGCACACGATTAGCAGGGAACAAAGCGGATATCTGGTGGCTACGCCAGCATCCGAAGGTGATGGCATTGCCTTTCAAGTCGGATATCCGCCGCGCAGACAGAGACAATACGATTGATGTCTATATTAGCGAAGACCATGATGATGTACTGCGCGAAGGGACATGGCAGAAATTCTTCACGGAGAAACCGGAGATCTTGACGAGAGAAGAGAAGAAGGAATGGATTGCCAAAAATACGCAGGTAGCACTTGGGTCTGACGCTTTCTTCCCCTTTGGAGATAATATCGAGCGCGCACATAAGAGTGGCGTGGAATACATTGCTCAGGCTGGAGGATCAGTACGCGACGACAATGTGATTGAAACGTGCGATAAGTATGGCATCGCGATGGCATTCACAGGTATCAGACTATTCCATCATTGATATATGGCAAAAGGGGATGATATCGACGAGATCATCGCTGGAGGTGGACTGATCTTCCATGGGGCACCCAAAGAACGCGCCCAAAGCGATAAAGTAAAAACAAAGGCCAAGAAAAAGAAATACATTACCGGGGCTCATGGCAGTGGCTCTGCACGCCAAAAGGCAAAGTACAGGGAGCAAAGGGCAAACCGGCATAAAGGCAAATCATGAAAAGAAGAGTTGTCATCAGTAGAATGGCAACTCTTTTTTTATGCTTATTGCTTCCGAACCCTCCCCTTCGAATAAACCAACGTGTGCTGTTGAAGTGACTTGCTGACATGGTCGAAGACCAAGGCGGGATCAATTCTCCTCCCATGAAATAAGACCTCGAAATGGAGGTGTTCCGTTGTAGCCCGACCCGTTCTTCCTGTGAGTCCTATCACCTGCCCCGCTTTCACTCGATCTCCTTTCTTAACGAAGTTCTTGGACTGATGGCTATAATGGGTCTCCAGACCGTTATCATGCTTGATCACGATAAAGTTGCCATAACCGAAATAAGGTCCCGACTGGGTCACGATACCGTCAAAAGCAGCAAGGATACGATCTCTCGGACGCGTCTTAATATCCACTCCCGCATGACGACGCGCCCCACCATAAGGACTAATCACATGGCTACCAGGAAGAGGGTATGCCCAATCACTATTCTTCAACTGGTTCAATTCCAAACGGGTTATCTCCGCCTGTCTTTTAGACTTCTCAACGTTGCCTTTGTCATCATCACTCAGCTCATCCTCGCTTTCCCTTGACGTGCTAACGCTGACAAGAGAACCTTGCTTCTCAAACCATAGGACTTGCTTCCTCAGCTTATGGCTTTTCACGTCAACCACTGTAACAGGATTGATCTTATTGCCATTCACCATGATGGAGAACGCACAAAACACTTTGCCTTCCGCTCCACCTACGATGGCAATAGTCTGCCCAGCTCTCACTTTCTGCCCAACTTCAACTAAGTTTTGGGCATTATGCCCATAAACGGTTTCAAGTCCATTATCATGCCGGATGACAATCACATGACCATAACCTGGGATATTCCTGGAAAGGCGGACTATACCACCGAACATGGCTTTGACTGCATCGCCTTTTTGAGTGGTAATCTCTAAGTCATTCCCGTGAATGTCTGCTTTTCCAACCGGTAAAGGAAAAGAATATTCTTCTGGACGAAGAACCGTAAAATCTACCTGGAAAGCATGGCTGCGTGCAAACAACCCTGGGGTAGCAATGCTGATCTGCTGTTGCTCTGATAGGGTAAACTGCCGTTGCTGGGCAACCATAACGCCTATCCAACAGAGGAAATAGAACAAGAAAACACAACGCAGCCTCATCATCACTCCTTTAGTAATATACCTGTGAAGATTCGTCCCGAAGCCTTTCCTAAACGACGGGCTGAAAAATAATCAGCGACATGGTCATAAGTGCAAATACCGGTATCGATGATCGATTCTACCTCCACGCCAGCTTGCTCCAATTGGAGTCGATTGCACAAAGGCAGGTTGACATGCCATTTTGTATATTTCCTTGCAATCCTTCCCATGTCATACCCAGCGCGGGCAAAAGCATCATAGACCTCCTCTCCCACCTCAAAGTTCTCCAGCGAGATGCCAGGTCCAATGACAGCCTTGAGGTCCCGAGGATCTGTATGATAATCCTGGCACATCTCCCTCACGGCCTGACGGACAATTCCCTGAAGGGTTCCTCGCCATCCTGCATGAATGGCAGCCACTGCATGATGGACTGGATCATAAAGCAGTACAGGTATACAATCAGCCGTTGAGACCCCAATACAAACGCTTCTGACATCTGTCATCACGCTATCAACCTTGTCTAACAACTGCAAACGAGCCTTTTGGGGTAGGTCAAACAGGTCATCTGTAACCGCACGACATGCGATACCATGCACTTGATGGGGCATCACAATTCGCTCTGCAGGAATAGACAGTTCCGTTGCTAACAACTGGAGGTTTGCTGACAGATCAGCTGGATCATCACCACAATAGGAATTAACGTTCAGTTCACCATAGTTACCCTTGCTATATCCACCATGGCGAGTCGTAGAAAAGGCGATGACATCTTCATCACATTCGTAATATGTCAACTGGGGCTTGATCATGATTCCGGGTCTTCTTCGTATTCAAAGTCCTCAATATCCTCGATATCATCATCATCCACGTCGTCAAGACTCTCATCAGCCCCTTCTGCTTCCATCTCAGCGGTAAAGCGGGACAAGTCCTTGTCACGATGCACCAGGGTATCTTCTGCCGTGATCTCCTGCAACTTATTACTCTCGCTGTTCAGCTCACGCCAAAGGACATCCTTGAGTTGGTCCAACCCTTGTCCCGTGACTGCGGAGATAAAGACGACCGGCAGATCTGTCGGTAGCGTCTCCTTGAGCATGTCAATCAGCTCATCATCTAATAGATCGCATTTCGTAACGGCAAGGACACGATGCTTGTCAAGCATCTCTGGATTGAACTTTTTCAATTCATTCAGCAGCACTTCATAGTCGTGATTGATATCATCTGTGTCTCCAGGCACCATAAAGAGCAACAAGGAATTTCGCTCGATATGCCGAAGGAAACGAAGTCCAAGTCCTTTCCCTTCACTGGCTCCCTCAATGATCCCAGGGATATCGGCCATGACAAACGACTGCTTATCCCGGTATCCCACGATGCCTAAAGATGGTTCAAGGGTCGTGAAAGGGTAATTGGCGATTTTGGGGCGAGCACTCGACAACGCAGAAAGCAAGGTTGATTTCCCTGCGTTGGGGAATCCGACCAGTCCCACGTCAGCCAACAGCTTCAATTCCAGGATAATAGTCATTTCCATCATCGGCTCACCAGGCTGCGCAAAGCGTGGGGCTTGGTTGGTCGATGTACGGAACTGGAAATTACCTAATCCTCCCCTACCTCCTTTCAGAAGCAATACCGTCTGCCCATCATAAGTGACATCGCAGACATACTTGCCAGTTTCAGCATTGTATACGACAGTTCCACAAGGCACGTCGATATAGACATCCTTGCCATCTGTTCCATGGCACTTGTCACGTCCCCCATTTCCTCCATGCTCTGCAAAGACATGACGCTGGTATTTCAGGTGAAGGAGTGTCCAATAGTTATGGTTCCCACGCAAATAGACGCTACCGCCACGACCGCCATCGCCACCATCTGGACCACCGTTAGGCTGGTATTTCACATGACGAAGATGCATCGATCCCCTGCCGCCCTTTCCAGAGCGGCAGTGCTTCGAAATGCAAAGATACGGGATATTATCGAAAGAAAGTAGCCTTTCGATGTTTATTTGATATTTTTTAGGAAGAATAAGTGGGATACAGAGAGACTTGGAGGATAGGAAGGTGTGTTAAAAGAGGAGAAAATGCATTTTTTATAAAAAAAGTCTTCAAAAGTTTTGGTGATTCAAAAAAAGTCCGTACCTTTGCACTCGCAATACAGAAGCAAGGGAGTTGCTTCTAAAGCAATTGAAAATTGGGATATGGTGTAATGGTAACACAACAGATTCTGGTCCTGTTTTTCCTGGTTCGAGTCCGGGTATCCCAACATTAAGAAACGCTAAGTTGTTGGAATTCAACAATTTAGCGTTTTTTCTTTTTCTAACTTGGTCAAAATCTGGTCAAATAAAACTCGATCAAAACGACTTACCACCTTATTACTTATCATTTACTTTGATTTACCGAAACTCGCATTTTCCCTACTAAACACTTTTTAACGCTATCTTCGAAGCAAAACGTCTCTTTTCTCCGTTTTCAGATTTGACCGACTTTTGACCAGATTCCGTTTTTTGCGTGCTCTTTGACCAAAAAAAGAGCGAGACTGGTCTGTGACCGATCCCGCTCGATGGAGTAGTGTGTCTGGAGTCAACAAGTTTATAACTCCACTACAAAGATGCATTCTTTCTCCGAACAAAAGAACTGTTTACCGTTTTTTTTTAATCTGGTACGATAAATTCTTCCATGCGTCTGTCTTGCTTATTGTCAATGCTCCTATTATAGTTTGTCAGTGTTGATCTTTATCTTCTCTACCATTCGGTTCATGTTTGGAATGACGTTCGTATTCGCGACGATCCTCTGCAGGTATTCCGAGCAGGTGAGAACCAGATTGTTCATCTCCGACAAGACGGAATAGTTCTCTCCTGCTGTCTCGCTTATTGTAGCGATGGACGCTGCGTTCTGCTTGATCTGCTCATAGATTTTCCGTTGACGTATCTTTCCAGATATTCGATGAACTCCGACGGATTATTCCCTACCCAGTGTTCAAAACGATTCCAGAGAACTGCTTTGAGTGTAGTCGGAATGTCAAATCGCGTCGTCGGGTCATTCTCCGAGAAGACTCTGCGAAAGTCTCTCATATACTCTTTTAGCGCGATGTGATCGTCGAGAGTCATCTCTACCCAGACTCTCTCATAAGTCTCAAACTGATCTTCCTGCTGCTTGTTCGATGTTCCTTTGTAGTATCTACAAAGTTTCAGAAGATCTTCTCGTTTCATAGTGCTGCTCTTTCTTGTTGTGTTGCTCATACTCGTTCGTTATTCTTTTACCATGTCCATGTAATCGAGCGTGAAGTCGCTCATGACGTTGTTCTGGTCGTCGATCAGAATGAAAAGAGGA
>ERZ779941.193-NODE-193-length-31435-cov-3.181772_pt1 | contig 31435 bp, 24 predicted proteins | sample MGYA00511952_ERZ779941 | MGnify/ENA primary metagenome ERZ779941 (study PRJEB29588, sample SAMEA2142846) | human gut metagenome | biome: human gut; feature: human-associated habitat; material: faeces | place: Denmark | collected 2008/2010 ...
GAGTTCAGAGGCTTCGCACTGGTGCGAACGTCTTCCTCATCCTTGAAGTACCCTAAGCTGTGATACATCACGCCATAGTACCCTGTTTGCTGCGTCGTACGCTGATAGGGATTCATCTGTGAAGACAGAGCCTCGTCTGGATTGTTGGCCCAAAGCTGGTTATACTTGGTCAGGTTGAAAGATACGTCGTATTTGAAATCGCGGATATGGTCACGCCATCCCAATTGGATCTCAAATCCTTCACGACGGAACTCACCATTGGTCTTGGTCTTCGGCAGACTGGTTCCTAAGGGATCGGTATAGCCTACGTCAATGGCATTGGGAGCATGTAGGAAGCCTGTAGTCTTGTAATAGAAGTAATCGAACATTCCATACAGGCGGTCGTTCAGGGAGGTGAAGTCGAAACCTGCGTCAAACTGCTTGGTCGTAAACCATGTGATCTCCGTTGCAGGAAGCGCGCCTTCCGTGAAAGTCTGCACATAACTGCCGTTCACGACATAACCGGTACCACTTAAACTGTAAGAAGGGAGGTATGCGAAGCGACCGATCGAGTAGGGTGATCTCCAGCTGTCCAAACCTATCTCACCATAAGATGCACGGAGCTTCAGCATGTTGATGATGTTCTTCTCGCGCAGTGAAGCCATGAAAGCCTCATCGCCGATCGACCATCCCAAGGCGCCAGAATAGAAGGTTCCCCAACGGTTGCCCTTTCGGAAGTTGTCGGAGCCATCATAACGCATACTTCCTTCTACGAAATAGCGATTGTCGTAATTGTATTTCACCTGACCGATAAAACCTTCACGACCGCTTTCCCACTCACTGCCGCTGTTGGTCTGGGTGCTGGCAGGACCTGCGCCGATCTGGTCGATGTTAAACTTATAGCTATCGCGGTGGATGCCCATGGAATGTCCGTAGGCATAAGTCATTTCATAACCTCCTAAGGCTGATACGTTATGCTTCCCAAATGCACGCTGATATTCTGCAAAGTACTGTAATGTCCAGGTACGTCCGGTTTCCATGGTCTGGTTGAGAAGAGGCTCTCCGGAAGACATCGGCTCCGTGGAATCCCACTCGTATGACACCGGATCATTACGCCAGGATTTATTGTCTAACTGATAGAAACGATAGTTACCCGTAGCGCGTAAGCTCAGTCCCTTGACCCAAGGCAGGCTCCAGATAATATTACCCGTACCCGTTATCTCTGCGTTCTTCTGAGCGATATAACCAGCTTCGCCAGAGGTCTCCGCGATCGGGTTGTCAGTCACGCCGTTCAGGATTTGTCCATACTTGTTCAAACCATTGGCTATTGGCAACCTATTGATGACATGTGAGAATACGCCATAGTAGCTACTTGAAGTAGATGTGTATGGAGAGCGCGTATGCTGGAGATATCCATCTAAGTCGGCACTGATCTTCAATCCAATGTCTTTCAGGTTAACTGTCTCTGAAAGCTTGAAGTTGGTTTGCTTCATCCAGTGTGAGTTTGTCTTGTACAAAGATTGCTGGTCGATATGTCCTAAGGAGACATAATACTGATGAACGTCGTTGCCACCGGTCATGCTGATATTGTGCTTTGACTGAGGAGCCCAATCGCGGAGGACAGCTTTCTTCCAGTTGAAGTTAGGGTAGTTCTTGGGGTCACTGCCATCCTTGTATTTCTGGAGCACTTCATCAGAATAGGCGAGAGCCTTGCCATCGTTTGCCAACGCCTCGTTGACATAAGAGGTAATCTCGTAAGAACTCAGGGTCTTCGGGAAGATAACAGGCTGCGAATAGCTTTGGTTGAAGTTATAGGTAAACTGAGGCTTTCCGCTTTGTCCTTTCTTCGTAACCACCTGCAGGATACCATTACCTGCACGGGATCCGTATACTGCAGTAGCAGACGCATCTTTCAGAATCGACATGGATTCAATATCATTCGGGTCGATAGCTACAAAGTCGCTATAGTCGCGGATCACCCCGTCGATGACAACCAAAGGCGTGTCACCACCACGGATGGAGATTGTGCTGGTCTTGTTGATACCACCGCCCGATCCTTGTACGATCAGACCAGGAGAGCGTCCAGCCAATCCCTGTGTGATATTGGTGATCGGGAGCGTTTCCAGCTCAGCGGCTTTAACTTGGGATACAGAAGAGATCATGGCACGTTTCGTGGTGGCACCATAGCCCACGACAACTACTTCGTCCAATTCCTTCAAGTCACGCTTCAGGGAAAGGTCCATTCCATTGGTTGCATTCACCTCCATGTTTTCATACCCGATATAGGAAACCACCAACTTACTGTTGGGGCTTACGCTAATGGTAAAGTTACCATCGAGATCAGTTACAGTACCATTCTTCGTGCCTTTCTCAAAGACCGTTGCGCCGATGACCGGTTCTCCGTTTTCGTCTTTGATGGTACCTGATACTTTTTTTCTTGCTGCGGTGTTCTTTTGAACTTGTCCTTGATTGTCACGCTTGTTGATGACGACGTGCTGTCCATTGATGCGATAGCTATAACCAGTGTTCGCAAGAATGGTACTCAATGCGTGTGACAAGGAACCACTCGCATTCTTGACACTCACTGTTTGGTTGACGTTGACCACGTCTGCGTCATAATCTACAGAATGTTTGGTCTGTTTCTCAATTTCAGCAAAAACGTACTTCAGCGTAACGTTATCGCCTTTGAACTGCACCTTCTGTGCCTTCATTCCAAGAGGCGACAAGCAAAGACAGACGATAAGCATTACAAGGCATACTTGATGCTTTTTCTCGTTTCTCATGTGATTTAATTTTTTTTGATGAATATGTTGTCTTTATAGACGGTTATTGAACTCTGAGCGTCTTAGAGACACTCCTTTTAGGTAATGTTTTAATCGATGTTTCCACTTTCTACATATCAATAAGTTTTAGGTTATACGGTGAACTATCTCACGGCATCTGATACGTAGACAGCTATCGCGGCCTTCACACACAGTCAGAATTGAATTTTTTTTCAGGAAAAAGTTATTGGGGCATGATATAGACCTTGTTTCCCTGGCGCCTATAGGTAAAATGAGTACTTACGTTACTTAGGACATCAAGCACCTTCTCCAACGATTCAGAGGAGCGGAACTTGACATAATACGATCCGGACATCATATGAAGTTGGGTACAAATGATCTGAACTCCATACCGATGTTCAAGGGTGTGCATGATTTCCTCAAAGGAAGCCGCCTTGAAAATAAGGTTCCCTTGTGTCCATGAGGAATGTTGGTTAGCATCGATGGAGGTAATTCGAACCTTGCCAGTCTCTTTGTCATAAGATAGCATCTGGTTGGGTTCCATCAGATAATTCTCTGTCGTAGCTTGTCCTCTGCTGTCGTTGATGACCACTTTCGTATGTCCTTCGTTCAGTACTGTTGTCACAAGTCTTGACTCCGGATAGGTGTTAACGTCAAACTGTGTGCCGAGCGCAGTGATAGAGATATGCTGCGTTTCCACAACAAAGGGTCGCTTGGGATCCTTGGCAACGGCAAAGTTGGCCTCTCCATTCAAGAGAAAGACCGTCCTTGTGTCGGATGTAAACTCCTTGGGATAGATGAGCAGTGATCCTCCATTGATAAAAACATGGGTACTGTCGTTCAAGACCATGGAACGGGTTTCCCCATCGGGCACGATGACTTGTACGAATTCCTGTCCGGAATGTCGGGCGTAAAAGTAGTTCTTAGACCAAAAGAATGTCGTGATAGAGGACACTAACAGAAGGGCTATGGCAGCTGCGGATAAGAGAAGGATCTTTTTTCTCCTTGCTACTTTCAGTTGCTTGGCTTGCAATTGGTCTTTGAGGCGATTCAGGTCGTCAAGAGTTGTCAGGTCCGTCTCACGAGTGGAATGTTCCCATAGCTCAGCCATTGCCTCGTCCCTTCCTTTTTCTTCGGAATAGACCAGCCACCAGTTGAACTTCCTTTGGACATTCTTGGAGAAATGATTCTCGAAGAATGTTCTCATCATCTCGTTGATATCTGCCTGACTCATTTTCCTTTCGGTCGTTTATTTATATAGACAGCCAATGTTACCTATTACACAGTCGTGTTAACATTCTTTATGTAAAGAGGAACACCATGAGCTTTGTTAACTTTCGAATTTCTGCCAATGCAGCCGTAATATGATTCTCCACAGTTCGCTTGCTAATGGCAAGTTCTGCGGCTATCTCACTGTTCTTGAGTCCTTGTTCGCGACTCATCCTATAGACACGTTGCCGTTGTTCCGGCATTTTACTGACTAACAAGTCGATCATCTCTTGTAACTGGTTGGCAAAGAGTTGTTCTTCCGCATTGTCTGTTTCTATCGGCTTGGTGAGCTCATGCCCAATAAACTTATTGTTGACCATCTGGTGCTCAACATAATTGAAGATGGCGTGGCGTGCCATTTGGTATAAGTAGGACTTGAATGATATGATCTTCCCACAGTCTTCTCTGTTCTGCCAGATCTTGATGAAGATATCTTGGCAAATATCACGTGACTGCTCTGTATCCTTGATGAAACCATCAATAAAATACAGGAGCATAGGCTGATATTTCAAGAATAAATAATCAAAAGCCTGTGTGTTGCCGGTACTTAATGCGATTAGAAAATCTTCGTCTGTTTTCACCATCAGTAGATAGAATCTATTTCCTTGGTCACGCAAAGTTACCATTTATTTCACAAACGACCAAAGAATGCAGAGAAATTTTATTGGATAATTATACTGATTTCCATTTGCCATCAGTTTTTTCCCCTAACAAGCAAGTCCTAACCTTCTTCATCCAATCTATTGTCCCAAAGGAATTTCCGGGTCTCACTGACGATGACGCCATTGAGGAACAGTAATGACAATAGGTTAGGGATGGCCATGAGCGCATTCATGCAATCAGCAATGTTCCAAACGATCTGGAGGCTGGCTATGCTCCCTACAAAAACCAATATGATATATATCCAGCGATAGACATGTGACCAGTGTTCTCCTTTGAGATATTCCACGGCACGCTCACTGTAGTAGCTCCAACCGATGATGGTGCTAAAGGCAAAGGTGAGCAATCCGAAACTGAGCAAAGGCGCTCCAACATAAGGTATCTTGTTAAAAGCAGCCTTGGTAAGGGCTGCTCCATTGGAATAGCTGATGTCTGGATATGCAATGATACTGCTCACGATCACCAAGCCCGTTAGGGCGCAAATGATGACAGTATCCCAAAAGGTGCCTGTAGAAGACACTAAGGCTTGACGGACGGGGTTACGTGTCTGGGCAGCTGCGGCTACGATAGGTGCAGAACCCAATCCTGACTCATTGGAGAAAAGACCACGGGCAATGCCATAGCGCGCGGCGAGCAATACTGTACCGCCGGCAAAACCGCCACTGGTGGCACGAGGAGTGAACGCCGACGAGAAAATCAACTTGATGGCAGGCCACACGAATTGTTGGTTGGCTACGAGAATATAAATACACCCGACCACGTAAAATATAGCCATGAAAGGTACCAGCCATCCACATACGCGGGCGATGGACTTTACACCGCCGAGAATCACGGCAGCAACAAGTATGCTCAGGACCGCACCACTCAGGTAAGGCGAGATGCCATAAGTCTCACCCATGATGGTAGAGATGGCATTGGCTTGTACGGTGTTACCGATGCCAAAAGCGGCAATAGCAGTGAATACCGCAAAAAGAATCGCCATTTTCTTCCAACCAAGTCCACGTTCTAAGGCATACATCGGACCGCCTAACATCTTGCCCTCGGCGGATTTTATCCGGTATTTGATGGAAAGGAGACCTTCTGCATATTTGGTGGCAATGCCAAAAACACCTGTGAGCCAGCACCATAGTACAGCCCCTGGCCCCCCTAAAGCAACAGCTGTAGCTACGCCAACGATATTGCCTGTGCCAATCGTTGCTGCTAAAGCCGTGGCCAATGCCCCAAATTGTGAAACGTCTCCAGAAGCATTGTGGTCGCGTTTCACCGATAGCCTGATAGCGGTGAAGATCTTGCGTTGAGGGAAACGCAAGCGAATGGTGAGGAAGAGATGAGTACCTAACAGCAATATGATCATGGGCCAACCCCAAAGCAGACCACTTAATTGGGTAAAGAAAGTGTTCAGTTCATCCATCATGTGCAACTTTTTTAAAGTAAGAAGAATAGGTCCAGTCCTTCTGATTTTGTTCATTTTGCAGCTAGGATAGACTGGAATGTTTCTTAATGTCTGCAAAATTACAAAAACAATTGCAATTTGCAAGCGTATTACACAAAATTATTTCAACTATCGTATAAAACGATCTTGATTCGGAACACTGAAAGCACAGAGTGCAGAATGGAGGGCGAATGACTTGTTGATCAAGTATTACTTCCTTTCTATTCTTACATTTAAGGCGTGTTCGATAAGTGCAGTGATCTGTTGGATGGAGTCGGCGTCAAAGTCACCAGACAATCGCTTGTCCGGATCATTGGAAGTGAGCTGGACATGATAATAGTCGGAGAGGCAGGCAAGCACATCTTTTAAAGGCGTATTCTCAAAGTGGAACTGGTGGGTAGCCCATGCCACGCGATTGGCATCGCCAGTACCAGTCTTAACGGGTTTCATCTCACCCTTGGTCAACCGTGCCTTCATTCCCTCTGTCAGGATAAGGCCTTCATCCTGGAAGAGTGAGGAGAACAGGACTTTTCCGTTCGTGACAAAGACTTCGGAGAAGGAGTCGTTCTCTGCAACCTCGAACTGTGTTCCTAATACCCTTACGTGGCAGATCTTTCCATGGATATCGAAAGGATGCAGTTCGTCGTGTCTTACTTGGAAATAGATCTTGCCGGTCATGTTCACCTTCCTACAGTTATTCCCCTGATAGGACAAGGTGGAATGTGGCGATAACGTGATATGGGTACTGTCTGGCAAGGTATAGTTCAAGAGAACATCACCAGATGTGATAACCGTTGTGGAAAGTCGCATCGAATAATAAGTTCCAGTAGCTATGAAGGCTAACAAGGTGGCTGCAATGCCAACCCATTTCCACGATACCCTTTGGGGACGGATACCTGCACGCCTTTTCACTTCTTTCAATGCCTTCTTGGTGTCTAAGGTTCCCGTCTTGTAGTATTTGAGGACGAATCGCAGTTTTTTTGTCATTTCTTCTTTCATTTTTTTGTAGTTTTACTGTTCGCAATAGATTCATTTTATCATAGTTCCACAGAGATAGCTAAGAAGACCGTATTGGAATGCTTGTAGTGGTCGCGTCCATAGATACGGTGCCCTTTGTAATACATATTTTTTCTGCAAAGCTCTATATTATAGTTAGAAGTGTCCCAACCAAGGGATATCATGCCGCCAGAGAACCTGAACCCGAGGAAGGACCGGATACGCCAAAAAGTGGTCTCACCCCCTTTATTTCGGACGCGATGACAGTATGCCACCCTTTCTCCATGCATTCCTATTCCTGGCTCCTCTACCCATGTCTTGTCGTTGGCGGGAAAAGAGAAGAGGATCCCAGGCTCACAAGAGAGCAGCAGTCCGTAGTCGTGTGCCTTATTCAGCCATAGCGTGGGTGTCCTAAAGGACAAAGCAGGGATGATATTGATCTTGTAAATCTTATCTGGGTCATCATCTTCGTAGTTCTCATCATCAGAGAATAGGTCAACTAAAGAGGTTCCAGAACTATCCATGGCCAGTCCCAATGAGATGCCAGCATATTTGAGAGGAATCCATGTCCCATGTAGCTCTATGCTCCAACTATCATCGTTGGCATCCTCAATGCCCAGCGAGAGCCCTACCGACCATGTAGGAGGCACATCATTGCTGACTACCGTCTTCCATGTGGCGATGGAGTCCTCGCTTTCACTGGCCTGATTACAGAGTGGGGCTAACAGAAGGATGGAAAAGAGAAACTGGTGGATCATCATTTTGTCGACTCCTTTTTTATGATATTGCTTCGTGACTCATTGCATCCCGCTAAAATACCGATGCCTCCTTTTATATTTGAGATGGTCGGCATGATCTGGGAGAATCCTTTCTGGGCAAGGTCATTGTTGTTCATGTCATTTATACTCTTCAGAAAACGATAGAATTCCGGAGATATTTTATAAAGTATGACTTGCATGTCGCCATAATAGGAAAATTTAGGGATATTGAGATGTAGCGTGTAAGTCTTCCCATTGAAGAGAGCATCATTGAAATAATAGAGGTTGTTAATGAAGTTCCGGCTGAATCCGAAGTCATTGTCAATGTCTTGGAGTGGGTGCAATACAGGCTCGTCGCTGATGTCTAATTCCACGACTGTGCTCTCCTTGACCGTGAGGATGGTGTCCTCATAACTGCTCTGGTAATATGAGGAGTTGGTGACGATCAGTGCATAAAAGTCTTTGGTAGTTGCATTGTCAGTAAAAGAAGCTTGTAACTGGGTGAAATATCTCACATCTTCGTAATCAGAGTCATATTTCTTGATATCCAATACTTTGTCTATACTGATCGGAGTGCCTTCCGGCATTGTGGTCTGGGCAGAGACGGGGGCAAAGCCCTCAGCGGAGATTTCCATGCTGATCCTGTCCCCTGCATGGCTCGCCCCTACCACATAGTATGTCCCTTTACCCCGGAAAGATACCTTTTGGGGTACATCGTTGATCTTGTAGATGATGTTGGCATCATCGATAGGATGGATGTTATTGCTGTTGCCATTCGCTTTGATCGGTGAACTGGCAGAGACATCTATGAAAGTTGTGTCCGTTCGTGAAGGAAAGCAATAGGCCACGATCTTAGGGACATTCCCGTTGTCCTCAAGATGAAAGTTATCCTTGCAGGAGCTCAGCAAGCAGAGCAGGACTAATGGTAAGAAAACTCGTCTCATCCGTTAAAATTTTATCGTATAACTGAAAGAAGGTATAATGGGGAAATAGCCATGAGTCCTGGCTTTATAATATCCATACTCATCCTCTTTCACATCCACATACATCGTATTCAAATGACAGTAGAGATTGTATATGCTCAAGTTCCAAATGCGCTCGTGACCATGTTTGGTGGTATGATGGAAATTGAATCCAACGTCTAAGCGGTGGTAAGCTGGCATCGTGATGTTATTGGGCTTTTCAAAGATATCCATTGTCTTTCCAAAATCCGACCCGTAAGGGTAAGTATTTTCCTTGTATCCAGGCAGCTGAGGAGGCTTGACCGACTGAGTGGGGAGCGTCATGTGATTGCCTGTATGAAAGGTCCACCCTACATATCCTTCTACCTTCTCGTTGAGCTGGTAGCGAGCCGTCAAGTTAATCTTATGCCGGTTATCAAACTTGGCATTATACCAGCCGTGGTAGAACTCATCATACTTGCGCTTGTTCCATGAAAGCGTGTAGGAAGCATCAAAGTGAAGGTGGTTGCTACGATAGGCGGCATCCAATTCTGTCCCATAGAACCTTCCCTTCCCGTCCATGACCATGTGGTCCCAATTGGCTGCCGGCGGTTCAAGGCCGCTCCAGTTGGCGTATTGCAAGAGATGGACGGAGGCTTTGTAATATCCCTCCAAGGAGAGAAACCAATGCTGGTTCAGCTGGCTGTAGATGCCAGCGGCTATTTGATGAGAATGCATCGGCTTCAGTCGTTCTGTAGTCGGGACCCAGTAGTCGGTCGGCAGGTCTAAAAAGGAATTGCTTATCTTATGCACAAACTGGGTCATCATGGTATAGGAGGCTTTCAATGACAGCCAGGGGTTAACCTGATACTTAATGGCTAACCGGGGGTCTAAATGATAGAAATGCTTCTTGCCAATGCTAAAGAAATCGAAGTTCAGGCCACCATTGATACTCCAATGGTCATTGATCGTGTATTCATCTTCTCCATAGACATTGATTTCATGAGAAGTGTGGCGGTTCGCGCTTGCCGTCCTCAGCGTATCGATCTCGTCGCCATCGTCATAGTAGTCCATGTGCAATTGAGTTTGGGGATGGAACAGGTGCAAGGTATAGTCCTGTCCGAACCGAATGTGGTGATGAGGGTTTGGACGATAGTCGAATGCCACCCTGGACCCTAAATCGTTGATGGTGGAGCGATAGTTGTGCTCGGTGTACGATATACTGCTGATTTTCTTGTCATACGTGTGTTCTATGTCATCATTCACGTACTTATAGTGGGAACGGTTGTAAGTATAGACTGCCGTGAAATTCGAAAAGAGCTTCGGAGAGAACTGATAATTCCAGTTGATTGCAGTGTTGAGGTTCCCCCAGCTAAACCTTGCCTTCGATTTATCATAGTCGTTTGGTGTTGTTTTCTTGTCGATATAATACCATTTGTCCTTTGTGTTCAGTGCATCGTTTCCACTGTAGACACTCAGGTAGATCTTCGAGCGGTTGTTGAAGATATGGGTAATCTTGGCATTTAAGTCATGGAAATAATAGTCGAGCGTAAAATCCTCTTCTTGGTTATTGTGGTTGATGATCATGAAGATAGGCTTGGAAATCAAGTCCATCCAAGAACGTCGAATGCCAAAGTTAAAGGAGGTTTTTCCCTTTTGTAGGGGACCTTCTATCTGGACACTTCCGTCCAGCAAGCCGATCCGGTAACTGCCGTGGTAATGTTCCATGTCTCCATCATGGGTCCTGACATCAATGACTGATGACAACCGGCCCCCATAGCGGGCAGGGAAACCGCTCTTGTAAAAGTCAACGTTCTTGACCATGTCTACGTTAAAGGCAGAGAAAAGTCCCATGGTGTGGTTGATCTGGTAGAGAGGACTGCCATCGATTAGGAAAAGATTCTCATCATTGTTCCCACCATGTACGTAAAGTCCACTGGTAAGCTCCATTCCTTCTGCCACGCCACTGGTGCGTTGCAACGTCTTGACGACGTCGTGTGAGGAAAGTAGTGCAAATTCACTTTGGATATCCTTTTGGGAAAAGGACCTTTTCCCGGTCTGCGTGTTGAGCAGAGGAGAATTCATGTCACCGTTGACAATGACTTCAGGCAACTTTCCATTTTCCTTCAAGGTAATGTTCTTTCTTTCGTCTTTGTTGAGGTTGAGGCTTTCGACATGGTCGTCAAAGCCGATATAGGAGAATCGTAGTTGGTGGGAACCTTCTGGAAGCGTGATAGAATAAAATCCGTATTCATTGGTGGTCGTGCCGATACGGTCGGTTAAGTCGTAGATCGTAGCGTTAATGAGTGATTCGCCATTCCCGTCACGGATATATCCGCTCAGGGTATGACGAATCTTCTTACTGTTTTTTAGGGGTTCTGATGTGAGATGACTCTCTTTCTGTTTCAGCAGGATATAATTGCCTTGTACCGCATATCCTATGCCTGTGCCATCGAACAGTGTTCTGAGTGCTTTTTGCAAAGGCATTTTCTTGATGGAAGGACCGTTGTAAGTCCTGTCAACTTTTATATCTGCATCATACACAAAGTTGACCTTCCGATTCTTGTGCAACCATTCCATCTGCTCCCGTAGGGTAGTCGGGGTTCTTGCCCCGACTATCATGGGAGTGAGAATGAGAATCAAAAATAACGCTAATGTAATCTTAAACTGTTTCACATTTTATTATATGTATGAGCACTGTTCTCATCATGCAACTCATTTCTATAACACGGGAAAATGAAATCCCCCCATGATCTTTTGAATAAATATTTTATGAGTCTTCATTTATATAGTCTGTTAGGTCTTGCCGTCTTTTAACGAACTTTATATACCTTATGCCCCATTTGTTCTTGTCCAATTCATTTCTTTTCTCTACTTTTGTCTTTTATATCAAAGACAAAATCTCTTTCCCATTTTTAAGAGTGGATAGAGAAAGAAATCATATGGATATGAAGAACTTAAAGATTAAAAGAGTCTATCTTCCTGCAGAGGAAAACGACGGGTATCGAATCTTAATCGACCGTCTGTGGCCAAGGGGCCTCTCCAAGGCACAAACAAGCATTGATGAATGGAACAAAGATGTGACTCCCTCCCCAGATTTGCGGAAATGGTTCGGACATCGTGAAGAGAACTATGCGGCGTTTGCAGAGAAATACCGTTCAGAACTGGATGCCAATCCTTTGGCACCTTCTTTTGCCCTTCATGTGAAGGAATTATTAGCGGATTCGAATGTGACACTTTTATATGGGGCTAAGAGCGAGACTTGCAATCATGCCATTATCCTTAGAGACTGGGTGTTAGAACATTTCTAATTGTTTCTGTCTTCATCTGCTATCTACGTAAAGACCGTGACTAACGGGGAGGCTACCCTTCAGTCACGGTCTTTCAACTTTTTGCCTTTGTCCTGATTATCCTATATACTTGTCGATGTCTTCCTCGACGGTAGAGATTGTCCCAAGACCGAACTGCTCCACTAAGACCTTCAGCACGCCTTCAGATACGAACGCGGGTAGGGTAGGACCTATGTGGATATTCTTCACGCCTAGGCTCAACAATGCAAGCAGGACGATCACGGCCTTCTGTTCATACCATGCGATATTGAAAAAGATTGGGAGATCGTTGATGTCATGAGCTCCAAAGATTTCCTTTAGCTTTAAGGCAACTACTACCCAGGAATAGGAATCGTTGCATTGCCCAGCGTCCAATACGCGTGGAATGCCGTTGATGTCCCCTAAGTCCAACTTGTTGTATTTGAACTTCGCACATCCACTGGTCAGTATGACCACGTCTTTTGGCAAGGACTTGGCAAACTCAGCATAATAGTCGCGACTCTTCATCCGACCATCGCATCCACTCATCACGACGAACTTACGGATAGCCCCACTCTTTACCGCCTCTACAATCTGGTCAGCGAGCGCGAATACCTGTGTATGGGCGAATCCACCGATGATATGTCCAGTCTCGATTTCCTCTGGGGCTTGACAGGTCTTTGCCAAGGCAATGACGGGAGAAAAGTCCTTTTGTCCATTTGCATCTGCCTCGATATGTTTCCATCCAGGGAACCCTGTTGAATTTGTCGTGAAGACACGGTCTTTGTAATTAGCATTGGGAAGAGGAGGCACAATGCAGTTCGTTGTGAAGACGATTGGGCCATTGAATTTAGAGAATTCCTCCTTCTGTCTCCACCATGCATTCCCATAATTCCCGACCAGGTGCTTGTATTTCTTTAGCTTTGGATAATAATGGGCGGGGAGCATCTCACCATGTGTATAGACATCAATGCCCGTCCCTTCTGTCTGTTCCAAGAGGCTTTCGATATCATGCAGGTCATGCCCGCTGATGAGAATGCCTGGATTCTTGCCTACGCCTATATTCACCTTCGTGATTTCAGGATTACCATAAGCCGTTGTGTTGGCTTTGTCGAGTAATGCCATGACATCCGTACCGTAATTCCCGGTCTCAAGGACTGTTGCAAGAAGTGTCTGCAGATCTGCATCGGGATTACTGATCATAAATAAGGCTTTACAGATAAAATCGATAATCTCCTCATTCCTCTGGCCCAGTCGTGCTGCATGCTCATAGTAGGCAGCCATTCCCTTCAGGCCAAGTGTTATTAATTCCTTCAACGACCGTAAGTCAGCATCAGAATTCCTGAGTATGGTTTCTCTTTTTCCCTCGGCGTCATAATCCGCCTTCTCGCCTCCCCATTTTACTTCTTGGTAATCTGGCAGGGCAATATGGTGATCCTCTGCTGTCTTCAATAATTCTCTTTTCAATGCGATTCCCTTGTCTACCCGGTTCAGGATCGACTGGTCATCGAAATTGGCGTTGGTGATGGTGGAGAAGAGCGCATCCACGAGATAGTCACCTGTGCGTTGCTCTGTCTTGATCCCAGCTTTGTTCAGGCAATGCTGAATCGTCCCAATGCCTCGAACGACACTCAGCAATAGATCCATCCACTTGGCTGTTTCTGGCAGTTTTCCACATACACCACGAATGGTGCAACCAATTCCCTTTGCTGTCTCCTGACACTGGAAACAAAACATTTTGCTTTCTGACATGATACGTATTCCTTTAATGATTTACATCGGCAAAGGTAGGCGTATTAATGCCAAGGGATGGTAACATTTGTGACTTTATGGCGTTAAAAGATCAAAAAAACGCAGACTATGCCACCCAACTGAGCATATAAAAGATATCGCCTTCCTTCTTCCTAAGGATCTTGAAAGCCTTGGAGATCTGATGCTCAACCGTCTTCTCCGATATGTCAAGCTGTTGTGCGATCTCCTTATATTTCATGTTGTCTCGCTTGCTCATCAAGAAAATCTGGCGGCATCGTGCTGGTAAATTATCAATGGCTGTCCATAAATCAGCTTCGTGGAAAGAGCGGTCCATCGCTTCTTCGTCACTGATGACCCCTTCCAAGTCGTAAGGGGACAGGTTTGCATCAATTGGATTAGTCTTTCGCAATTCGTTCAGGCAAGCATTGCGAACGGACGTGTAAAGATAAGCCTTGATGTTATCGCTTGCTTTTTCTTTTCGGTTTTGTTCGATCAAACGGACGAAACAATCTTGGACCATATCCTTGGCTGCCTCCATGTCTTGAAGATAGTGGGTAGCGTAAAGACATAAGGGCCGGTAGTAATATTGAAAAAGTAAGTCAATATTGAGCATAAGGGTAAAATTCTTGACTTGGATTAAAAAATAGGGATAGGTCCGGAGACCTGTCCCTATGATATTATTGTGTGCTGATGAATTAGAGGTTAGGGTTCACCTTACTCCAATCCTCAACAGCAGGCAGTTCTCCAAGGGCAATCACCTGGTCGCGCATACCTTGCAGATGCTTGTAAGAAGCATCCAAGGCTTCGATCTCAGCAGCTGTACCCATCACAGGCTTCGTATAAACGCCATCAGAAGTGATGCGAGTAGGAAGAGCCATCATCACATGATTGTAGCGAGCTGTATCAGCATAAGCACCAGCAGGATAGTTGAACTCTTCTCCTCCCATAGCACCTTCAATCATCTTGACTGCGAGGTAAGCAGGAGATTGGAATGAAGAACGACGACGGAGCTCAATGATCTTCGCACCGCCCTGTGTTACGTCTTTCTGCATCTGAGCCCACTCTTTCTCCGTCAGGCCCTTGCCATTTACCTTTGCCTTGCCAGCAATCACGTCAAGCAATTTTACTCCGTCAACAGTAGTTGGAGAAGCAAAGACAGCCATCTTCTCTCCATGACCCCCATAAGTATAGGCGTTCTTGACAACAGCCTGGGAAACTCCAAAGTGCTTAGCAAGAGCACCCTTCAGACGAGTAGAGTCCAATGCTGCGAGTGTAGCAACCTGGTTGGGCTTCAAGCCACTGTGTACTAATGTTACCAAGCCCGTGATGTCTGCAGGGTTGAAGATAACGACACAGAACTTAGCGTCTGGACAGTATTTCTTTATATTCTGCCCCAGCTCCTTTGCAGCCTTGGAATTGCCTGCGAGCAGGTCCTCACGTGTCATGCCCTCCTTACGAGGAGCACCACCAGAAGAAATTATGTATTTAGCGCCAGTGAAGGCCTCTTTAGGATCTGTTGTGGAAACGATGTTCGCATCGTCAAAACCACTCTGACGCATTTCCTCAGCTACGCCTTCAGCAGAGAATACATCATAGAGACAAATGTTAGGAGTCAACTTCAGCATCAAAGCTGTCTGGACCATGTTGGAACCAATCATGCCGGCTGCGCCGACGATGGTCAACTTTTCGTTCGTTAAATAAGCCATAACTACAAATTATTTAAAGTTTAAAATCTTCCGATCTCAAAGCGGTAGCTTCGTGCCGCCTTTCTTTACACGCGCAAAATTAATAAAAAAAGATGTATGTTCAGTATTTATTTAGTTTTTAATTTGTTATTATTCTTAAAAAATTCTATCTTTGCCATGTCTATTTTACAAAACCGATTATGAATAACGTGATTAATACCAGAATAGAACAACTGCGTGAGTTGATGAGGCGGGAAAAACTATCGGCATTTGTCTTTCCCAGTACAGATCCTCATCATAGTGAATATGTCTGTGACCATTGGAAAGGTCGTGAGTGGATCTCGGGATTTAATGGCTCTGCAGGCACGGCTGTCGTCACGATGACAAGTGCCGCGTTGTGGACAGATTCCCGATATTTCCTTGCTGCTGCTGAACAGTTGGAAGGAACGGAATATCAGTTGATGAAAATGAAAATGCCGGGAACTCCGTCTATTACCCAGTGGCTGGTAAAAGAACTGGATGACATCCAAAGTCCGGAAGTGGGTATGGATGGAATGGTCAACTCCAATGCTTTCGTGGAAAGTATGGCCAAGGAGTTGAGAGAGACTGCTGGCATAACAGTCCGGACGAACTTCGACCCTCTTCGCTTTCTTTGGAAGAATCGACCTGTCATTCCGTTGAATAAGGTTGAATTACAACCGTTGGAATATGCAGGAGAACCGACCCAGAGTAAATTGTCTCGTATTCGTCAGGCACTTCGGGAGAACCATGCTGATGGTATCTTAGTCGCAGCCCTTGATGATATTGCATGGACATTGAACTTGAGAGGAACGGATGTCCATTGCAATCCTGTCTTTGTGGCTTATCTCCTTATTAGCTCTGATGCTGTAACCCTTTATATTAATAATGTGAAGCTCACCCCAGAAGTGTCCGCGTACTTGGAGAAGGAACATATCACAGTAGATGATTATGAAAACGTGCGGCAGGGACTGAGGGATTATTTTGAGTACAACATACAGTTGGATCCCAACGAGATCAATTATACTTTGTTCCATACCCCAACGCGTGAGGTCGTCCGTGCCCAATCCCCTATTCCGGAGATGAAATCCCACAAGAATGAAACGGAGATACGCGGTTTTAGGAATGCAATGCTGAGAGATGGCATTGCCATGGTAAAGTTTCTCAAATGGCTGAAACCTGCCGTTGAAGCTGGAGGACAGACGGAGATATCGTTGGACCAGAAGTTGACCGGTCTTCGCGCAGAGCAACCTCTCTTCCGCGATATATCTTTTGATACAATTGTCGGTTACCAAGAACATAGCGCAGTCGTGCATTATGAAGCAAGTCCAGAGACAGATATCCCCGTGAGACCTGAAGGGCTTATCTTGATTGATAGTGGCGCACAGTATCAGGACGGCACGACAGACTTGACAAGAACCATTGCCTTGGGACCGATTACAGAAGAGATGAGGCATATCTATACGTTGGTCCTGAAGTCGCATATTCAATTCGAGCTGGTCAAGTTCCCTGACGGGGCTTGTGGTACGCAGCTTGATGCGGCAGGCCGTGAATGCCTATGGCGTGAGGGCCTTAATTTCCTCCATGGGACAGGTCATGGGGTAGGGGCCTATTTGAACGTCCATGAAGGCCCTCATCAAATTCGGATGGAATATTATCCAACCCCATTGCGAAGCGGCATGACGGTTACGGACGAGCCGGGCATCTACTTGGCGGGCAAGTTCGGGGTGAGGATAGAGAATGTGCTGCTTATTCGGCCTTATCTGGAAACGGAATTTGGGAAATTTTTGCAAATGACTCCTTTGACTTTGTGTCCGATTGATACCACCCCGATCGATAAGAGCCTCCTATCCCAGGAGGAAATAGAATGGCTCAACCAATATCATTCCTGGGTGTATCAAGAACTGTCGCCTCATCTTTCTCCTGATGAGCAAGCCTGGTTGAAGGAGGCTACTCGCCCCATTTGATCAAAAAGAGCAGAAGAAGGTTACAAGGAACGGTACGCTGAAATCGCAGAGGAAACCGTGGAAAATGGAGATAACCGAATATTGGGGTCCTGTGGCATGGGTGATGATAGGCAGGGTTGTGTCCATAGATGTTGCGCCTCCAACGGAGATGGAAGCCAATGGACCAAAATATTTGGCAATCCATGGTGCGAATAAAAGTGTGATCACTTCGCGGATGATATTGGCGAGGAGGGCTATCGTTCCCAACTCTGCCCCTCTCATTTGCGTGATGAATATGGAAGAAAGGGAATAGTAGCCCATCCCGGAACCGATGGCTAGGCAGTCTGACCAATCCCGGTGATGCAAAATCATGCTGACAGCCATGCAGCCAGCAAGAGTTCCCATGATCGTCAGGACCGGGAGCAAGATCAGCTTGGGATTCAATTGACGGAGACTGCCTAATATCTTGCGATCGCTGCCAATGGTCATTCCTACGAAGAACATGAGCGTGCACAGTGCGTAATAGCTCAGGTTGCTACTTATCCATCCCCCAGGTATGATGTTCAATAACCCGGAGATAATGCCTATGATGAAAAAGGTGATAATGATGATACTACCTGTCATGGCTCTCCGTCTCGTGTTTGATATTTTTCCATAGGATCCATGTCAGTAGAACACTTCCGCAGACACCACCTACCGACAGTACCAGTGCCTCAAGGCCCAGCGTGCTCAAACTATGAATAAGCCTCTTGTCGCCTCCGACTTCGGTACCTAATAGAAATAGCAACACCCAGATGAGTCCTGTGATCAGACACGGAACTATCTTTAAGGAACGCTTCCGTAGCAAATAGCCGGCTCCAATCCCGCAAAGCATGATAATGACAATCTTCAGCATATTAGTTAGTTGCTCTTTTTGTATGTACAACGGTTTGAGAGCGCAGTTTATTGCAAAAAAGAAGGGCCTTGACACATAATTTGGATACAATTGAATGAAAATGCGCTCAAAAACTTGCTTGTTTCCCAAATAAATAGTAATTTTGCACCCGCTAAATGGGCTATATTCCCAAAGCAAATATGTTTAATATAAAATTAAAAAACGAAGACAATGATTATTGTACCAGTAAAAGATGGCGAAAACATCGAAAGAGCTTTAAAGAAGTTCAAGAGGAAGTTTGAAAAAACAGGTGTCGTAAAGGAGCTCCGTGCCCGTCAGCAATATGACAAACCATCTGTTTTGAAAAGACTCAAGATGGAGCACGCTATCTACGTACAGAAGCTACGCGCAGAGGAGGAATAAAAAATCCCTCTGAAAATTTGGTGGTTTCAATTAATTTCCGTATATTCGTTGCCGAAAAAGTATTGAAGTAAGCGGCGTGATATGATGATAGAGGAATTTCTGGACTACTTGCAGTATGAACTTAACCGTTCGGAACTGACAGTGAAAAGTTACGGCGATGACCTTCGGGCCTTTGAGCTGTACTTCAAAAATCTAGATAATCAGCTCTCGTGGGAGTCGGTAGACTCGGATGTCATCCGTGACTGGATGGAGAGTATGATGGATAAAGGAAACAATGCCACTTCGATTAATCGAAGGCTAAGTGCTTTGCGTTCCCTTTATCGTTTTGCTCTCATTCATCATAAAGTGGAGAAGGATCCGGTGCATGGCATAAAAGGTCCAAAAGAAAGCAAGCCCCTTCCTCAGTTCCTAAAAGAGTCGGAAATGAACGAGCTCTTGGATCCTGTGATGTGGGGAGCTGGATACAAAGATGTAAGTGCGCGTACCATTCTCCTGACATTCTATGAGACGGGGATTCGTCTTTCGGAGTTGACAGGGTTGGATGATACTGCCGTGGATTTTGCGAACCGACAGTTGAAAGTAACCGGGAAGCGGAATAAGCAGCGGATCATTCCCTTCGGCGAAGAACTTGCCAATGCGTTAAAGGATTATATGACTTTACGCGATAAGAGCGTGGTCAAGAAATCTGAGGCGTTGTTCTTGACAAAGAATGGAGAGCGGATGTGTGGCAATCAGGTGAGATGCGAAGTTAAGAAGAATCTCTCACGAGTTTGTACGCTGAAGACACGCACGCCACACGTGCTGAGGCATACTTTTGCTACCGTTATGCTGAATCACAATGCAGGTCTTGAGAGTGTAAAAAAGCTGCTCGGGCATGAGAGCTTGTCTACGACAGAGGTCTATACCCATACAACATTTGAGCAGTTGAAGCGAGTATATACGAATGCCCATCCGAGGGCTTAACCTTTTAAAACAGGAGGTAACTATGGAAATTAAGATTCAGTCGATCCATTTCGACGCTACCGAGAAGTTACAGGCGTTTATCGAAAAGAAAGTCGCCAAGTTGGAAAAATCTTATGAAGACATTCAGAAAGTAGAGGTGCAATTAAAAGTCGTCAAACCAGCTACAGCTTTAAATAAAGAAGCCAGCATATCGGTCATGGTTCCGGGAAACACGTTGTTTGTGGAAAAGACATGTGATACCTTTGAGGAGAGTGTTGACCAGTGTGTTGACAGCCTAAAGGTTCAATTGACGAAATTCAAAGAAAAAATGCGGGATCGCTAAAAAAATGACGAAAAAGTTTTGGCGATTAAAAAATAAGTAGTATCTTTGCAGCCGTTTTACAACACGTCCTAAAAACGTAGCCTGACGGCTGCAAGGAATTGCCTCTTTAGCTCAGTTGGCCAGAGCACGTGATTTGTAATCTCGGGGTCGTTGGTTCGAATCCGACAAGAGGCTCAGAAAAAGAAAAGTTTGGGTAGTTACCAGAGTGGCCAAATGGGGCAGACTGTAAATCTGCTGGCTATGCCTTCGGTGGTTCGAATCCATCACCACCCACTTCAGTAGAAGTTTTTCGGCATTTTCGCTCCGGTCAGAACTTAGGTGAAACCAAATGCGAAAGAGCCTGTTTTGCGGAAATAGCTCAGTTGATAGAGCACTAGCCTTCCAAGCTGGGGGTCGCGGGTTTGAGTCCCGTTTTCCGCTCCAACTATGCTGTAATAGCTCAGTGGTAGAGCACTTCCTTGGTAAGGAAGAGGTCCTGAGTTCAACTCTCAGTTACAGCTCTACTTCGGAACTTTTTAAGACCGGAGAAAAACAAGAATAGTTCGATAATTTAATTCAATTATATAAAATAGTAAAGCTATGGCTAAGGAAGAATTTAAGCGTACCAAACCGCATGTAAACATTGGTACAATCGGTCATGTTGACCACGGTAAGACTACTTTGACAGCCGCTATCTCCAAAGTGCTCCACGAAAAGTTGGGTACAGGTGAGGAGGTTAAGTCTTTCGATCAGATTGATAATGCTCCTGAGGAGAAAGAGCGTGGTATAACTATTAACACAGCCCATATCGAGTACGAAACCGCAAAGCGTCACTATGCTCATGTTGACTGCCCAGGACACGCCGACTATGTAAAGAACATGGTTACTGGTGCTGCTCAGATGGATGGTGCTATCTTGGTAGTTGCAGCAACTGATGGTCCTATGCCACAGACACGTGAGCACGTTCTTCTGGCTCGCCAGGTAAACGTTCCTCGCTTGGTTGTTTTCTTGAATAAATGTGACCTTGTAGACGATCCTGAAATGATCGAGCTCGTTGAGATGGAGCTTCGTGAACTTCTGGAACAGTACGGTTATGAAGAAGATACTCCTATTATTCAGGGTTCTGCACTGGGTGCATTGAATGGTGTTCCAAAGTGGGTCGACTCAGTAATGAAATTGATGGATACCGTTGATGAATGGATCCAGGAGCCTGTTCGTGAGGTTGATAAGCCCTTCTTGATGCCTGTTGAGGATGTGTTCTCAATTACGGGTCGTGGTACTGTTGCTACAGGTCGTATTGAAACAGGTAAATGTAAGATTGGTGACGAAGTTCAGCTGCTCGGTCTCGGTGAGGACAAGAAGTCTGTTATCACGGGTGTTGAGATGTTCCGTAAGACTTTGCCAGAAGGTGAAGCTGGCGACAACGTAGGTCTGTTGCTTCGTGGTATCGACAAGGACGAAGTAAAGCGCGGTATGGTCGTTGTGCACCCAGGAGCTATTACTCCTCATGATCACTTCAAGGCTTCTATCTACGTTTTGAAGAAAGAAGAAGGTGGTCGCCACACTCCATTCGGTAACAAGTATCGTCCTCAGTTCTATCTCCGTACTATGGATTGTACAGGTGAGATCAAGCTTCCTGAGGGAGTTGAAATGGTAATGCCTGGTGATAACGTTGAGATCGAGGTTGAATTGATCTACAAGGTTGCCCTGAACGAGGGTCTGCGTTTCGCTATTCGTGAAGGTGGTCGTACCGTTGGCTCTGGTCAGATCACGAAGATCCTTGACGACGTGAAGTAATTCGAAGGTTAATATCTTTAAGATAAGGGTTCCTGCAGCTGCGGTTACGGGAACCATCTTACGGGAATAGCTCAGTTGGTAGAGCATCGGTCTCCAAAACCGAGGGTCGTGGGTTCAAGTCCTGCTTCCCGTGCTAAGAAAGAATACAATATGAAGAAGTTTTTTAAAAAGGTAGCAAATTATTGTAAGGCTTGTTATGACGAGCTTGCACATAAGACTACTTGGCCTACTTGGGCACAACTTACTCACAGTGCAGTAGTTGTATTATCTGCTTCCCTCGTTATTGCATTAATTGTGTTCTGTATGGACTCTGTCTTCAGAGCATTAATGAGCGCGATCTATCCGAGTTAATCTATTTGTGAGATGGCTGAGACAGGAAAGAAATGGTATGTGCTAAAAGCCGTTAGCGGCAAGGAAGCAAAAGTGAAAGAATATATTGATGCTGAGATTAAGCATAATCAATTGCTCCAAGATCATGTTTCTCAGGTCTTGATACCGATGGAGAAACATGCAACTTTGCGTAATGGAAAGCGTGTGGTTAAGGAGAAGATTAGCGTCCCGGGATATATATTCATCGAAGCATCCCTTGTAGGTGATGTTGCTCACACTTTGCGTTTCATGCCGAATGTGCTTGGCATCTTAGGTGGGCTGGATAATCCTTCTCCGGTACCGCAGTCGGATATCAACCGTATGCTTGGTACTGCAGAGGAGTCTGAGTTGACAGATGATACTGCTATTCCTTATGCTGTTGACGATGCCGTGAAGGTTACAGATGGACCTTTCAGTGGCTTCAGCGGCGTGATTGAAGAAGTGAATGCAGAGAAGCGCAAATTGAAGGTAATGGTTAAGATCTTCGGTCGTAAGACCCCATTGGAATTGAGCTTCATGCAAGTTGAGAAAGAATAATAATACAAAGCGGAATAGGGATATTTGTTACGGTGTCCTTATTTCAAATATACGGTCGGAGAGGCTTCCAATCTTTCGGCTTATATCAATTAAATAATTATTAACAAAGAAATGGCTAAAGAAGTTGCTGGATTAATCAAATTACAGATTAAAGGTGGCGCTGCAAATCCTTCTCCTCCAGTAGGACCTGCGTTGGGTTCCAAGGGTATTAACATCATGGGATTCTGCAAGGAGTTCAACGCCCGGACCCAGGATAAGGCTGGAAAGATCCTTCCAGTTGTTATCACTTACTATACCGACAAGTCATTCAGCTTCGTGATCAAGACTCCTCCTGCAGCTGTTCAGCTCAAGGAGGCTGCTAAGGTCAAGTCAGGTTCTGCTCAGCCTAATCGTAAGAAAGTTGCATCTATTACCTGGGATCAGGTAAAGGCAATCGCTGAGGATAAGATGAGCGACTTGAATTGCTTCACTGTTGAGAGTGCGATGAAGCTTGTTGCCGGAACAGCAAGAAGTATGGGTATCACTGTAAAAGGGGACTTCCCTGGAAAATAATTAATAACTTCAATTAAGAAAATGAGTAAACTGACAAAAAATCAGAAATCAGTCGCTGAAAAGATTGAAGCAGGGAAAGCATACTCTTTGAAGGAAGCTTCGGAGTTGGTAAAAGAAATTACTACTACTAAGTTTGATGCTTCTCTGGATATCGATGTACGCTTAGGCGTAGATCCACGTAAAGCCAACCAGATGGTTCGTGGCGTTGTTTCGCTTCCGAACGGGACTGGTAAAGTGACACGTGTTCTCTGCCTCTGTACACCGGATGCCGAAGCTGCTGCTAAGGAAGCTGGCGCTGATTATGTTGGTCTCGATGAATATATCGAAAAGATCAAAGGTGGATGGACAGATGTTGATGTTATCATCACAATGCCATCTTGCATGGGTAAGGTTGGTCCTTTAGGTCGTGTACTCGGTCCTCGTGGATTGATGCCTAACCCCAAGAGTGGTACTGTAACTATGGACGTTGCAAAGGCAGTTAAGGAAGTAAAGCAGGGTAAGATTGATTTCAAGGTTGATAAGGCTGGTATCATCCACACGTCAATTGGCAAGATCTCTTTCACTCCTGATCAAATCTATCAGAACGCAAAGGAATTCCTTGCTACTGTTATTAAGTTGAAACCTGCTGCTGCTAAAGGTACATACATTAAGAGTATCTTTATTTCAAGCACTATGAGTAAGGGTATCAAGATTGATCCTAAATCAGTTGAATAACTCTTTAAAATGCGCGTAAAATGAAAAAGGAAGTTAAAGATACTATTATTGTAGAGCTTGGACAGAAGTTGAAGGAGTATCCTCATTTCTACTTGGTAGATGTTACTGGTTTGAATGCTGAGGATACAAGTGCTCTTCGTCGCAAGTGTTTCAAGAGCGAAATCAAGATGGTCGTTGTTAAGAACAAGCTTCTTCGTAAGGCTTTCGAAGCAGCAGACGTTGATTTCGAACCTTTGTATGACAGCCTTAAGGGCAACACTGCTGTGATGTTCACAACTACAGCTAATGTTCCTGCAAAACTTCTGAAAGAGTATAAGGACAAGAAAAAGGATATTCCTGCTTTGAAAGCCGCTTATGCTGAGGAAGGCATTTATGTGGGTGCTGATAAGTTGAACGAGCTTGCAGCTATCAAGAGCAAGAACGAGGTTATCGCAGAGATTGTTACTTTGTTGCAGTCACCTGCCAAGAACGTTGTTTCTGCTCTTCAATCAGGCGCAAACACTATCCATGGTGTGCTCAAGACTTTAGGCGAGCGTCCTGAATAACGACGGATCACCTGATCCCATAAGGTCAAAGATATATTTATTTAAGAACAATTAAAAATTAGAAATAAAATGGCAGACGTTAAAGCTATTGCTGAAGAATTAGTAAATTTGACAGTTAAGGAAGTAAATGAGTTGGCAACAGTCCTGAAGGACGAGTATGGTATTGAGCCCGCTGCTGCAGCTGTTGCTGTAGCTGCTGGTCCTGCTGCTGGCGGTGCAGCTGCTGCAGCTGAGGAGAAGACTGAGTTCGACGTTGTATTGACCGAAGTTGGTGCAACAAAGCTCCAGGTTGTTAAGGCTGTTAAGGAGGCTTGCGGTCTTGGCTTGAAAGAGGCTAAGGAACTCGTTGACGGCGCTCCTTCTAAGCTGAAGGAAGGCTTGGCTAAGGCAGAGGCTGAGAATCTGAAGAAGACGATCGAGGCTGCTGGCGCTAAGGTTGAGCTCAAGTAATTGATATTACTTCTTTCGAAAATAATGGTTAGGATTCGCCCAGTCGGTGAGTCCTAACCTTTTCGCGTCTTTTGACATCCTATCCTATTTAAGCCAATAGGTTTTTAGTTTATAGTTTAAATTGTATGGCTACAAAAATTGTTGATAATAGAATAAATTTCGCCAGCGTGCACAATCCGATGCCGTATCCGGATTTCCTCGATGTGCAGTTAAAGTCCTTTCGTGACTTCTTGCAGTTAGATACTCCGCCTGAAGAACGCAAGAATGACGGTCTGTATAAGGTTTTCTCAGAGAATTTCCCTATTACAGACACGCGTAATAATTTCGTCCTTGAGTTCTTGGATTACTATATAGACCCGCCTCGCTACACCATTGATGAGTGTCTTGAGCGCGGGCTCACCTATAGTGTACCTTTGAAGGCTAAGATGAGACTGTATTGTACGGATCCTGACCATGAGGATTTTCCACGTACTACACAGGATGTGTTCTTGGGGACGATCCCGTATATGACTTCCAATGGAACCTTTGTCATCAATGGTGCTGAGCGCGTGGTTGTATCCCAGTTGCATCGTTCGCCTGGCGTTTTCTTCGGTCAGGGCGTCCACGCCAATGGCACTGTCCTCTATAGTGCACGTATCATACCTTTCAAAGGCTCATGGATCGAATTCGCTACGGATATCAACAATGTCATGTATGCTTATATCGACCGAAAGAAGAAATTGCCTGTAACCACCTTGTTGCGTGCTATGGGTTATGAGTCGGACAAGGATATCCTTCAGATCTTCGACCTTGCAGAAGAGGTTAAGGTGAACAAGAAGAACATGAAGGAGGCCATTGGCCGCAAATTGGCTGCCCGTGTTTTGAAGAGCTGGAACGAGGACTTTGTGGATGAGGATACCGGTGAGGTCGTTTCCATCGAGCGCAATGAGGTGATCATGGAGCGCGAGACTGAGCTTACTGCTGACAATATCGAGGAGATCCTGGACAGTGGTGCCTCTACGATCCTCCTTCATAAGGATGAAGAGATCGCCAATAAGTATGCGATCATCTTCAACACATTGGCAAAGGACCCCAGTAACTCTGAGAAAGAGGCTGTGAATTATATCTACCGCCAATTGCGTAATGCTGATCCTGCTGATGATGCGAGTGCACGGGAAGTATTTCAGAACTTATTCTTCTCTGACAAACGCTATGACTTAGGTGAGGTAGGACGCTATCGTATTAACAAGAAATTGGGCTTGGATACGGATATGGATGTCCGTGTCCTTACAAAAGAGGATATTATCGAAATTATCAAGTATCTGATCCAGTTGGTCAACTCAAATGCCACTGTCGATGATATCGACCACCTGAGCAACCGTCGCGTTCGGACCGTCGGCGAGCAGTTGGCAAACCAGTTCTCCATTGGTCTGGCGCGTATGAGTAGGACAATTCGCGAGCGTATGAATGTTCGTGACAATGAGGTGTTCACTCCTACCGACCTGATCAATGCAAAGACGATCTCCAGTGTGATCAATTCCTTCTTCGGGACGAACCCTCTGTCCCAGTTTATGGATCAGACCAACCCATTGGCAGAGGTGACCCATAAGCGTCGTCTGTCTGCACTCGGTCCTGGTGGTCTGTCACGTGAGCGCGCAGGTTTCGAGGTGCGTGACGTTCACTATACGCATTACGGTCGTCTATGCCCAATCGAGTCCCCTGAAGGACCTAATATTGGTTTGATCTCCTCACTCTGTGTTTATGCGACGATCAATGAACTTGGATTCATCGAGACTCCTTATCGTAAGGTGGAGGATAGTGTCGTAGATCTGAAGAATGAGGATGTTGTATACTTGACGGCTGAAGAGGAAAAAGACCATATTATCGGTCAAGGGAATGCTCCCTTGAATCCAGATGGAACCTTCATCCGCAATGTGGTTAAATGCCGCCAGGATGCTGATTTCCCTGTAGTCCCACCATCTGAGGTGACCTTGATGGATGTTTCTCCTCAACAGATCGCATCTGTTTCTGCCTGCCTGATTCCTTTCTTAGAGCATGACGATGGTCACCGTGCGTTGATGGGATGTAACATGATGCGCCAGGCCGTACCTTTGCTGCATAACGACGCTCCTATCGTGGGAACAGGTCTTGAAGCTCAGGTTTGCCGCGATTCAAGGACCATGATTACGGCAGAGGGGGATGGCGTAATTGAATATGTGGATGCAACGACCATCCGAATCCTGTATGACCGTACTGAGGAAGAGGAGTTCGTAAGCTTTGAGCCGGCCCTGAAGGAATACCGTATTCCTAAGTTCCGTCGTACGAACCAGAATATGACGATTGACCTTCGCCCGATCTGCGACAAGGGTCAGCGCGTGAAGAAGGGAGATATCCTGACAGAAGGATATGCAACGGAAAATGGTGAACTCGCCCTGGGACGTAACCTCCTCGTGGCTTATATGCCGTGGAAGGGATACAACTATGAGGATGCCATCGTGCTGTCTGAGCGGATGGTGCGCGATGATGTCTTGACTTCCGTCCATGTGGATGAGTATTCCTTAGATGTCCGCGAGACCAAGCGTGGTGTAGAGGAGTTTACAAGTGATATTCCGAACGTTTCGGAAGAGGCAACAAAGGATTTGGATGACAATGGCGTTATTCGCGTTGGGGCGCGTGTAGAGCCAGGCGATATTCTGATTGGCAAGATTTCCCCGAAGGGAGAGAGTGATCCTTCACCAGAGGAGAAGCTCCTTCGTGCTATCTTTGGTGATAAGGCAGGGGATGTCAAGGACTCTTCTTTGAAAGCAAACCCATCCCTGAGTGGAGTGGTGATCGATAAGAAACTGTTCTCCCGGGCCGTTAAGACGCGTGAGTCGAAGAAGCAGGACAAGGTAATTCTTGCCAAAATCGACGAAGAATACGAGGCAAAGAATGAAGACCTGAAGGATATCCTTGTTGACAAGCTGCTGACTTTGACAGAGGGCAAGACTTGCCAAGGAGTCAAGGATTATACCGATGCGGAGATTATCGCAAAGGGCAGTAAGTTCACGACAACGATCCTGAAGAACTTGGAATATGATGGTATCCAGTCGAACGGATGGACAGAAGATGAGCATACCAATGGGTTGATTCAGAAGCTGATCATGAATTACATCCGGAAATATAAGCTCTTGGATGCAGAATTGAAGCGCAAGAAGTTCGCGATAACCATTGGTGACGAGCTTCCATCAGGTATCCTTCAGATGGCTAAGGTGTATGTTGCCAAGAAACGTAAGATCGGCGTCGGTGATAAGCTGGCCGGTCGCCATGGCAACAAGGGTATTGTCTCCAAGGTGGTACGCATGGAAGATATGCCATTCCTGGAGGATGGTCGCCCAGTTGACTTGGTATTGAATCCGTTGGGCGTGCCTTCTCGTATGAACTTGGGTCAGATCTTCGAGGCAATCTTAGGTGCCGCAGGGCGTAAGTTAGGCGTGCGCTTTGCCACTCCTATCTTTGATGGAGCCAAGTTGGATGACCTTTCAGAATGGACAGACAAGGCAGGCCTTCCCCACTTGTGCTCTACCTACTTGTATGATGGTGAGACTGGTGAACGCTTTGACCAGCCAGCCACGATCGGTGTCACATACTTCCTGAAGTTAGGGCACATGGTTGAGGACAAAATGCACGCCCGTTCTATTGGCCCGTATTCTTTGATTACCCAGCAGCCACTTGGTGGTAAAGCACAATTCGGTGGCCAGCGTTTCGGAGAGATGGAGGTCTGGGCCCTTGAGGCATTTGGCGCAAGCCATGTCCTGCAGGAGATCCTGACGATCAAGAGTGATGATGTGGTAGGACGTTCTAAGGCTTATGAAGCCATTGTCAAGGGTGAGCCTATGCCAACACCGGGAATTCCGGAGTCACTCAACGTACTTCTCCACGAGCTCCGTGGTCTGGGATTAAGCATCAAACTCGAATAATAAAGATTAAGATATATGGCTTTCAAAAAAGATACAAAGGTTAAGAGTAATTTTACGAAGATTTCGATCTCTCTCGCATCACCAGAGGAGATCTTGGAAAATTCGTATGGCGAGGTAACAAAACCTGAGACCATAAATTATCGTACATATAAGCCTGAAAGAGACGGTTTGTTCTGTGAGCGCATCTTCGGTCCGACCAAGGACTATGAGTGCGCCTGCGGTAAGTACAAGCGTATCCGTTACAAGGGGATCGTGTGCGATCGATGCGGCGTCGAGGTTACAGAGAAGAAAGTGCGCCGTGAACGCTCCGGACATATCGAGTTGGTTGTCCCTGTGGCACATATCTGGTATTTCCGCTCTCTTCCCAATAAGATCGGTTATCTGTTGGGGATGCCTACCAAGAAACTGGATGCGGTCATCTATTACGAGAAATATGTCGTGATCAACCCAGGACCGATGGAAGGCAGGAAGGATGCTGAAGGGATGGAAATCAATGGGTCCCATAAGTTAGACCTTCTCTCCGAAGACGAATACATTGACATCGTGGACAACCAGATCGACGAGAATAATGACCGCTTAGAGGACAACGACCCGAACAAGTTCGTTGCCAAGATGGGCGCAGAGGCTATCTTGATCTTGTTGCGTGAACTGAGTGACGAGGATGCCAATGGGCTGACGGGCTTGGACAAACTGTCCTATGAACTTCGTGACCAGGCCAACAACGATTCCAGTCAGCAGCGTAAGACAGAGGCGCTGAAGCGCTTGCAGGTGGTAGAGGCTTTCCGTGCTTCCAAGGACGTGAACCGCCCGGAATGGATGATCATGAAGATCATCCCCGTGATCCCTCCTGAGCTCCGTCCTTTGGTGCCCTTGGATGGCGGTCGATTCGCAACGTCCGACCTGAATGACCTGTACCGCCGTGTGATCATCCGTAATAATCGTCTGAAGAGATTGATGGAAATCAAGGCTCCGGAGGTGATCTTACGTAATGAGAAACGTATGTTGCAGGAAGTTGTTGACAGCTTGTTTGACAATTCTCGGAAGAGCTCGGCTGTCAAGAGCGAGAGCAATCGACCCTTGAAGTCCCTGTCCGACTCCCTGAAAGGAAAGCAAGGTCGTTTCCGTCAGAACCTGCTCGGTAAGCGTGTCGATTACTCCGCACGTTCCGTGATCGTCGTAGGCCCTGAGTTGAAGATGGGAGAATGCGGTCTTCCTAAGCTGATGGCAGCAGAGTTATATAAGCCATTTATTATCCGGAAGCTCATCGAGCGCGGCATCGTAAAGACCGTGAAGAGCGCCAAGAAAATCGTAGACCGCCGCGAACCGGTGATCTGGGATATCTTGGAGAACGTCATGAAGGGGCATCCTGTGCTCTTGAACCGTGCTCCTACCTTGCACCGCTTGGGTATCCAGGCTTTCCAACCGAAATTGATTGAGGGAAAGGCTATTCAGTTGCACCCGTTGGCTTGTACTGCCTTCAATGCCGACTTCGACGGTGACCAGATGGCTGTCCACCTCCCCTTGAGCAACGAGGCTGTGCTTGAAGCGCAGATCCTGATGCTCGAGAGCCACAATATCCTGAATCCTGCCAATGGCGCACCTATTACCGTGCCTTCGCAGGATATGGTGTTAGGTCTGTACTATATAACAAAATTGCGCCCGGGAGCAAAGGGTGAAGGACTTACGTTCTATGGACCGGAGGAGGCAATCATAGCCAGGAATGAAGGGAAATGTGACCTCCATGCCCCGATCAAGTGTATTGTCAATGACCTCGTAGACGGAAAACTCCAGAAGCGAATGGTTGAGACCTCTGTCGGTCGTGTCATTGTCAACCAGATTATCCCGGATGAGGTGGGCTTCTTCAATGATATCATTTCCAAGAAGACTCTGCGCGGCATCATCGCCAACGTGATCAAGGCGGTCGGCATGGCACGCGCTTGCGACTTCCTCGATGGAATCAAGAACCTCGGCTATCACATGTCGTATGTTGCCGGACTGTCCTTCAACCTCGATGACATCATTATCCCGCCTGAGAAGAATGCCATCGTGGAAAAGGGTAATAAGGAAGTAGAGGAGATCACCAACAACTATAATATGGGATTCATCACCGATACGGAACGCTATAACCAGGTGATCGATGCTTGGACCCATGTTAACAATGAGTTGGGTGATGTCCTGATGAAGGAGATGACAGAGGCTGACCAGGGATTCAATGCTGTGTTCATGATGCTGGATTCTGGTGCTCGTGGATCTAAGGACCAGATCAAGCAGCTCTCTGGTATGCGTGGACTGATGGCTAAGCCTCAGAAGGCTGGCGCAGAGGGACCGCAGATCATTGAGAACCCAATCCTTTCAAACTTTAAGGAAGGAATGAGCGTGCTGGAATACTTCATCTCCTCACACGGTGCTCGTAAGGGACTTGCTGACACGGCTATGAAGACAGCC